>WLWI01001732.1_pt1 | contig 18881 bp, 12 predicted proteins | sample 6701501 | NCBI WGS metagenome assembly WLWI01 (sample SAMN12718690, study PRJNA515312) | sponge metagenome | isolation source: marine sponge | host: Mycale hentscheli | place: New Zealand: South Island, Marlborough, Capsize Point | collected 2014-11-01
CAACTGACATCAGCGGTTGATCGAACCAGCAAGTTAACGCGAGTACCGGAGACGACGCTACATTTCAATACGCCAATTTCCAGGCCAGCCTTATCTGCAGCAAAAGCCGTATTGAAAGACAGGGCAGATGCGATAGCGATAACTGAAATAGCAGTTTTAAATAAATTGAGGTTTTTCATTGATACCTTCCTTCCTTCTTTTTCGGTTGTGAGTTGATACGTTATTGGATATGCGGACTATAATGTAAAGTTAAAAATTCTCAAGAGATTCATTTGTTTAGCGGTATGAGAAGACTACGCGGCTAATAGTAACATTGCTGCCTCGAGTTTTGAATTCGATGTCATAGCTTAAATCAAACTTAATGATACCTGTGTCCTTGAATTTCATTTTCATGCACTAAAATTGAGACCCGATTTTGCTCAGTTTTATCCCGAATTCGAGATCATAAGCATTATGGTGCTATTTGACTGGATTAGTGTCGGAAAATACGTGATTAAATTCACAAAAATGGCGCTCCCTACGAGACTCGAACTCGTGTTTCCGGCGTGAGAGGCCAGCGTCCTGGGCCACTAGACGAAGGGAGCCTTAAAACGATGCTATTATACGCGAGCATTATCATTCAAACCAACTTCCACAGAACAAAATAGCGTGCAAATTCAATGAGTTTAGATGTAAAACCAGATAATCTGGAAATTCTCAGACCAGCTCCTCGCATAATCCCACGAGAGGAGCATGTCATTTCCAGGGCCAATATCAGCGAAAGCGCACTGAAAGTGCTTTACCGCCTGAGTAATGCCGGTTTTCAGGCCTATCTGGTGGGCGGCAGTGTCAGGGATCTCTTATTAGGCCGCGAACCGAAGGATTTTGATGTCGCCACAAATGCCCATCCTGAGCAGATCAGAGAGCTATTTAGAAATAGCAGGCTAATCGGGCGACGTTTTCGATTGGCCCATGTCCGTTATGGGAAAGAGATTATAGAGGTTTCTACTTTCAGAGCGGCACATATGGATGCTGATGATGCTGCGGGCGAATCGCTGGAGGGCAGGATTATTCGTGACAATGTCTACGGCAGTATCGATGATGACGTTTGGCGACGGGACCTCTCTGTTAATGCTCTGTTCTATAACATTAAGGATTTCTCTGTCGTCGATTATGTAGGCGGTATGCAGGATATTATGGCTGGCAAGATTCGCATGGTTGGCGATCCAGTCAAGCGATACGTGGAGGACCCGGTGCGCATGCTTCGTGCCGTCAGGTTTGCGACAAAGTTGGGCTTTCGTATCGAAACTGCGACTGAAAAACCGATACAGGAATATGCACATTTACTTCAGGAAATTCCATCTGCACGCCTGTTTGAAGAATGCCTTAAGCTATTTCTTGGTGGCTACGCCCTGCAGACCTTCGAACAATTGCGACATTACGGTTTGTTTGCCCAGCTATTTCCGCAAACGGAGGCAGTGCTCGCCACCCAGGAAGGTGGATTTCCCCATACGTTGTTAATGCATGCACTCGACAATACTGACAAACGACTTGCAGAAGATAAGCCAGTCACACCCGGCTTCATTTTGGCCGCATTACTATGGACACCGATGCAGGAACTGGCGCGTGAATATGTTGCCCAGGGTCAAACTGAGCATGATGCCTTGAATCTGGCCGGCGATGTAGTTGTATCGCGACAGATTGCGACGACCTCCATGCCAAGAAGATTTACGCAATTTGCGCGTGACGTCTGGCAGCTACAACCTCGTTTGACACGCCGTGCCGGGAAGAGACCCCTGCGTTTGTTGAGTCATCCAAAATTTCGTGCGGCTTATGACTTCTTAATACTGCGTGGGCAGGCCGGAGAAGATGTGCAGGAACTAGTTGAGTGGTGGACTGATTTTCAGCAAGAGCATAGTGAGCTGATGGAGTCTGCGCATCAGCGTAAACCTGCTGGCCGTTCACGTGGACAACATTTTCGTCGACGCCCTCGTAAACCGAAATAGAAATGATCAACTGTTTCATCGGACTGGGCAGCAATATGGACAAGCCCGGACAACAGATCACGCGCGCTATCTCTGAGCTGGAATCGCTTGAGTCATCGAATATGCTAAGGGTATCTTCCTTATATAAAAGTAAACCTCATGGACCACAGGATCAGCCTGACTATATTAATGCCGTTCTGGAATTGGAAACATCGCTGCCAGCCTTTACACTGCTTTCTCATATGCAAGCCATCGAGTTAAATCATAAACGTGTGAAGGAAAGACACTGGGGGCCGCGGACATTAGATCTTGATCTTCTGTTCTATGGACAAGAGCATATTGAAGAAGAGAATCTGAAGGTACCTCACCCGGAGATGAAAAAGCGAAATTTTGTTTTGTATCCTCTCTACGAAATTGCGCCGGAGCTGACTATCGAAAATTGGGGTCGCCTTGAGAATCTTGTTGCACAACTTGATTCCACGGGTTTGGATAAGCTGGATACTAATGAATAAGCGGGCGCTTAAATATATTGTGATCGAAGGGCCTATCGGTATTGGCAAGACGGTATTGGCCAAACGGCTAGCAGTTACTCTCAAAAAAGAACTCATGCTGGAGAATGCCGCAGCTAATCCATTTCTACCAAAATTTTACGAAGACCCACAAAGCACTGCCTTACCAACCCAGTTACATTTTCTATTTCAGCGCCTAAAGATGATAGAAACACTAAGGCAAACTGATTTGTTTAAACCGGCGCAGATTTCGGATTTTCTTATACAAAAAGATCGCCTATTCGCTGAAGTCACCCTGAGTGACGCAGAGTTTGAGCTTTACTGTGAGGTATATAACCGACTGGTACTGGATGCACCAATACCTGATCTCGTTATTTATCTTCAGGCCCCCGTGGACGTCTTAATCAAACGTATTTATGAACGAGGGATTGCTTACGAAAAAAGAATCGATGACGTATACCTCAGCAAGGTTTCCGAGGCCTACATAAAATTCTTCTATCATTACAATGCTTCACCGATATTGATTGTGAACACCAGTGATATTGATCTCGTCGATAGCGATGATGACTATGCTTATTTGCTCGATTACATTCGAAAACTTTCGCCTGGCAAGCATTATCTTAATCCTCAGGCAATAGCCTTATGAATAAGAAAAAAATCAGCGCCGGAGATTTGCTTGAGATGAAAACCAGTGCTGAGAAAATCACCAGCCTGACGGCGTACGATGCAAGTTTCGCACAAATTCTTGACGAGGCGGGTGTCGAAATTGTGCTCGTGGGTGATTCCCTGGGGATGGCACTACAAGGTGATGAAACTACCTTGAATGTGACATGTGATGACATGGTTTATCACACAAAAATGGTTGAACGTGCGTGTAAACGGTCCATGTTGGTAACAGACCTGCCTCACCGAAGTTACGAAACACCAGAGCAGGCACTGGACAGTGCCAAAAAACTGATAGAAGCAGGTGCAGAGCTAGTCAAGCTGGAAGGCGGTGAAGAAGTCGCCCATATAGTGCAGTTTCTAGTAGACAATGATATATCAGTTTGTGGACACGTTGGTCTACAACCGCAGTCAGTAGAAAAGTACGGCGGCTTCAAGGTTCAGGGTCGTGATGAGGATAGTGCACAGGAGATCCTCAAAGGCGCACAGGCCTTACAAAGAGCCGGTGCTGTATTGATTGTGCTTGAATGTATCCCGGCCGCATTGGCCGCAAAAATCACCGCTGCACTTGATATTCCAACGATTGGTATTGGTGCAGGCGTCGATTGTGATGGGCAGGTACTGGTGATCTATGATCTACTGGGCATCTCAGCGCGATCTTTACGTATGGTAAAGAATTTCCTTGCAGATAACGGCAACATTCGCGATGCTGTGAGCAGGTATGTGGCTGCAGTGAAGTCCGGGGATTTTCCTGCTGAGGAACATAGTTATAAGTAAAGTTTAGATCTCTACGATTAAGTATAATAATAATTAGAATGAAATCATCAGTATTACAGGATACAAAATCGGGCGGAAGCATGGAGACAGTGTTTGATCTTGCCGGTTTGCATCGTGTCATTTCCGAATGGAAAGCTGAAGGCGCAAGCATCGCGTTTGTGCCTACTATGGGTAATTTACATGCCGGTCATTTTTCTTTACTCGAAAGAGCACGGGAATTAGCCGATAAAACTATTGTTAGTATTTTTGTAAACCCAATCCAGTTTGGTAAAGGCGAAGATTATGAAAGCTATCCCAGTACTCTGGAAAAAGATAGCGATGGCCTGGCAAAAAATGACCTGGATTTATTGTTCGCTCCGGATCTAAGCCAACTTTATCCTGGCGGTGTAGATACAGATACACGTATTGAAGTACCTGGGCTAAGCAATATTCTGTGTGGGCGTTTCCGACCCGGACATTTTTCGGGTGTTGCGACAGTTGTCGCTAAACTTTTGATCAACACACAGCCAGATGTCGCCTTATTTGGCGAGAAAGACTATCAACAATTGCTAGTCGTGCGTCGAGCGGTAACTGATTTATGTATGCCAGTAGAAATCGTTGGTATGCCTATTGTCAGAGAAACAGATGGACTGGCAATGAGTTCCCGTAATGCCTATTTGAACATGACTGAGCGGAATAAAGCACCATTAATCTATTCAACACTTCAGCTAGCAGCACAGCGTCTGCGACAGGCGCCTGATCAAATCCCTGCAATCGAGGCCGAGGGAATGAAGTCACTGGAAAGTGGTGGATTTAGACCTGAGTATTTCAGTGTTCGTCGGACTGAAGACCTGGCAGAACCCAATGCCCAGGACATGCGTCTGTCCATTCTAACCGCAGCATGGTTGGGGACGGCACGATTAATAGATAATGTAAAAGTCCTGGTTGAATCTAAAATAGAGACCTAGAGGTTCGCTTGCGATTTCCTCGCATTGGAGAGAACTCTCCTTAATGAAATTTTGTTGGGCGCTTACCGAGCTTACGTTGCAGGCTTCTTCGGTGCATACCCAGTTGTCTTGCGGCAGCAGATACATTTCCATCACAATCACCAAGCACTTTTTGAATATGTTCCCATTCGAGTCGATCCAGAGACAGGGGTTTATCTCTGACAGTCGTAGCACTATCTCCTTCTTCCGTCATCAGGGCCGACATAATTTCGTCAGCATCGGTCGGTTTGGTGAGGTAATGAACCGCTCCGAGTTTTATGGCCTCAACTGCTGTGTTGATACTTGCGTAACCAGTCAACATGACAATTCTCATGTCTGGATGAATTGCCAGCAAAAGTGGTATGAGTTTTAAACCTGAAGATTCAGGCATACGTAAGTCCAGTACCGCAAACTCCGGTTTTATCTGTTCAGCATGGTCTAATGCTGTATTCATATCATGTGCAGTCGATGTTTGCATGCCACGTTTTTCAAAGGCCCGCGCGAGAACCTGACAAAATATTTCATCGTCATCGACAAGTAAAAGTGAGTTTTCCTTCATGACAATAATTACGGTTTGTCAGCTAACAGTGAGGTCAATGGCAATTCAATCTTTGCCAGCACACCACCCATGCGTAAATTACTTAAGTCGAGTTTTCCACCGAGTCGATTCAATGTAGTTTGAGCCAGGAACAAACCGATACCAAGTCCCTCGGTTTCTCCGGACAAAATTTCATTGCCAATTTTTTCCCTGGTATTTACCGAAATCCCATCGCCATCATCACGGACACTGATTAGCAGAGACTGATTTGTCCATTGACCCTCAATTTCGATTGAGCGAGATGAAGCATCCGCGGCATTATTGATAATATTGATCACGGCGTGGGTCAGGGTGCGGTCTGCAATTATTTCCGGGATCGGTTTTTCTCCATGCCAGTTAACTTTAAACTGGACATCTGAACGCAGTTGACGCCATTCTTCGGTAATCTCTTGCAAAAAGTCATCGATACGAATTACATGACCTGATATTGCCTGAAATTGGCCGGCATCGGAGGCCATTTTTTCCAGTATGCCTTTGCAACGATCAATTTGGCTACGAACAAGTCGCAGATCATCAGCTAGCTCTGGAAGTTCTTCGTATTGAAGTTCCATTTCCTTTGTTAACACTGCCATGGTAGACAAAGGTGTTCCGAGTTCATGCGCAGTACCTGCTGCCAAGGTACCCAACGTTACCACCTGTTCACTACGTATGGCCTCTTCTCTTGCAGCAGCCAGTGCCAGGTCCCTGTCATGCAAAGAACGTGCGATACGGGAGACGAAATAGCCGACCAGGCATGCACTTAAAACGAAGCCGTACCACATACCCCAGATGTGTAATTCAATGCCACTTTGTTGTGCATGGTGATGCGAAACAGGCACATGAAAAAACATTAAAAAGGTGTAACAGGCGATGGCAGCAAAAGTCAGGAAGCTGGTTATTACAGCACGCATACTGGCTGCTGCGAATATAATTGGCAGAATAAATAAAAATATAAATGGATTGGCCGAGCCTCCGGTGTTGTACACAAGTAAAGTTAAGGCAATCAGATCGACTAAGAGCTGGAGTAAAAATACTGGTTCAGAAATAACCTTCACTTTTTGCAAATACAACCAGGAAAAAACAGTGAAAACACCGAGAGCTGTAATGATAGCGACAATGAGGACAATAGGCAGATCAATACCAAGAAAACCTTGCATGAAGACCAGGGCAATAACCTGACCACTCATGGCAATCATGCGAATCAGTAATAAATATTTCAGGTTGTCATGCATGCAGGGTAGCTATTTGGTTTTTTCCATTATATCTCTTCTTAACAAATCCGTCCGGGACTTGTCAGAGAGCGCAAAGAAAATACTGTCGTTCATCTTTTGTTTAGCATGATAAGTGAGGTTTTTTTGATGGCACATCCTTGTGCCAGAGAAAACTTTGACTCAATCAAAATTTCTTGAATCCAACTCACAGCTTGCGACAATTTGTCACATACTAGTCGAGGATTCTATCTGCTAGAGTTCGCGCTTCCATTTTCAGAGGGAAATATTGGTATGCGCTGTCTTTTTGTTTGTTTGTTAGGTTTGGTTTCACAATTTGTCTTTGCACATGATCGTGGCCAGACCAGAGCCGATGATCATGCACCTATCGGTGTTATGGGCGATCATACTCACGATGGTGGTGAGTGGATGCTGTCTTATCGGTTTATGCACATGGAAATGAAGGGCAATCGTCAAGGTAATGACAAAATATCCACAGCGGAGGTGTTATCCGATTTCATTGTCTCTCCTATCGACATGACAATGGATATGCATATGTTTGGCGGCATGTATGCACCTAATGATGAATTAACTTTTATGCTCATGTTGCCCTACGTCGAAATGAGTATGGATCATGTGACGCGAATGGGGGCAGAATTTAACACTACATCAAGCGGGATCGGTGATATAAAACTGAGCGTTCTGTATAAATTTTTCCAGCGTCCAGGACATAAACTCCATCTCAATCTCGGTGTAGGTATCCCCACCGGAAACATTCATGAACGTGGCGATACCCCATTGGGCAACGTCGTACTTCCCTATCCCATGCAAATTGGCTCTGGTAGTTATGATTTAATGACTGGTTTGACTTATAACGCACAGGTGCGGGACTGGTCCTGGGGCGCTCAGGTAATGGGCACCTTTCGTCTGCAGAAAAATGATGAGAATTATTCGCTGGGTGATCGGTTTGAAACAAGTCTCTGGTTCGTTCGAAACTGGAATCCATACCTGAGTACTTCAGTTCGTTTTCATGGGCAGAGCTGGGAAAATATAGAGGGAGAAGACAGCCGAATCACTCGTTTCAATATGATGGGTACTCCCATTGTTCCAACAGCGCAGCCTAATCTGCGCGGCGGTTCTCGACTCGATTTCATGATCGGCGCAAACTTTTATATGCCAGAAGGCAGTTTCAAAGGTCATCGCCTGGCAATTGAAGCCGGTGTGCCCCTCCAGCAAAATCTGGACGGACCTCAGCTGGAAAGTGACTGGTTAATTACAGTGGGCTGGCAGAAGGCTTTTTAGCCCGTTAAGATGCTCGCCTAATTTAGTGAGCTGATAAATTCTGTGAGTAAAAAAACTACGGCTTGTGTCGTCATTATCGGCAATGAAATTCTGTCCGGGCGAACGCAGGATGCCAATCTTGCCTATATAGGCAAGCGCTGTGAAGAACTGGGACTGGAACTACGTGAAACTCGCATGATTCCGGATGTAGAAGAAACCATTGTCTCGACAGTTAATGAATGTCGGGCCAAGTTCAGCTATGTATTTACCACCGGCGGCATCGGTCCTACTCACGACGATATTACATCAGCGTCTATTGCTCTCGCCTTTAATAGAAAAATAGTACGGCGAGAAGAGGCAGTGGCAGCAATGGACAATTATTATGAAGCAGGAAAATTGACCGAGGCTCGTTTAAAAATGGCAGACGTACCGGAAGACTCTGTGCTAATCGATAATCCCATCAGCGCGGCGCCCGGTTTCCAATTGGAGAATGTGTTTGTTTTTGCTGGCGTACCGGAAATAATGCAGGTCATGTTTGAAGGTATCACCGACAGGCTGACTGGTGGCCCCGCTATCTTGAGTGCCGATGTTGCTACCAACCTGGGAGAAAGTGCCCTGGCAGAAGCTTTGGCTAAGCTACAAGATCGTTTTGAAGATGTCAGTATTGGCAGCTACCCCTTTTTTAAGAAAGGTAAACTCGGCGTTAATCTGGTCATGCGTGCTACAGATGAGCATAGGTTGGCGGAATTAGTCGAACAAATAAAATTGATGATCACGAGCCTGAATGGGAAAGTACTTAGTTAAGGATCAATCGAAGCAATTCAATTGCATTAGAACAAATGCGCCTTTTCAAAACACAATAAGCAATAAAAACTGCCAATAGAGGCAGAAAATATTTTATTCATTCCCTGTTTAAGTAAGTGACTTTCCATTCAGAACTGTATATTTTCGATATTCTTCGCTAGGCCAAAGGCTTAGCCCACATAATTAAGCCGAGAGATCATATATGTCAGAGCAGTTAGTCAGGCAGGAACAAGACAGGCAAACGCCCACACTGGGCTCGCCTTCACCTGTCCGAGGCTGGTGGATAGCTGGCGATTCAGGTACAGATTTGTCCAACGAATCCCGGCCTAATATCGTGAGTGATTTGAACACACCTGTTTATATAGTTGAACAAAAAAGAAAGCAAGTATTCACTAATAAAGGTAGTGTGCAAATCGGTACAAAGACCAGGCCCGGGTCTGCCCTGGAGCTGATTGCCTATGCGCCGGAGATTAAACCCGCGCAGCTTGGTGAAAGTTCTTTTTGTAGCGACCATGGTATTCGCCTGCCTTATATGACAGGTGCCATGGCAAATGGCATCGCTTCAGTGGACCTGGTCGAAGCAATTGCCAATGCCGGTCTACTAGGCTCCTTCGGTGCCGCGGGCCAGATGGTCGATCAAATTGAAAAGGCGATTGTGACGCTAAAGACCCGCCTAGGTGATAAACCGTTTTGCTCGAATCTGATCCATAGTCCAAATGAAAAAGGCCAGGAGCAGGCAGTTGTCGACATCTATATACGACATGGTCTTCAGTTGGTAGAGGCCTCAGCGTACATGGCACTGACTTTACCAGTGGTACGTTATCGTTTGCACGGTATCCACCGGGACAGCCAGGGAAATATAATTACACCCAACAATATTATTGCCAAGGCTTCACGAATCGAAGTGGCGGAAAGATGGTTTAGCCCGGCACCGGAGAAGTTCATCAAGAAGTTGCTGGAGGCGGGCGAGATAAGTGAGGAACAGGCAGCATTGGCTGCGGCTGTACCGATGGCGCAGGACCTGACGGTTGAAGCGGACTCCGGTGGTCATACCGATAATCGGCCAGCAATCACACTTATCCCTACTATTATTGCCTTACGTGATCGTCTGCAGAAAAAGTATGATTATAAGATGACCTTGCGTGTAGGCGCAGCAGGCGGCATTGCCACGCCGGCATCGGCGGCCGCGGCATTTTCTATGGGTGCCGCCTATATAGTCACGGGCACAGTAAACCAGGCTTGTGTTGAGTCGGGCAGTAGCGATCTGGTCAGACAGATGCTGGCAGATGCGAGGCAAGCTGATGTGGCCATGGCGCCGGCGGTCGATATGTTCGAAATGGGTGTAAAACTGCAGGTATTGAAACGCGGCACAATGTTCGCCATGCGTGGTAACAAGCTATATGAGCTATATCGCGCCTATGAGCGAATTGAAGATATTCCACAAAAGGAACTGGAATCCGTGGAAAAGTCGATCTTCAAGGCGTCTGCGGAGGAAATCTGGCAAAATACCCGGTCTTTTTTCCTTGAGCGTGACCCGGAACAGGTGCAGAAGGCCGAAACAGATGCCAAGCACAAGATGGCCCTGATGTTTCGTTGGTATCTCGGTCTTTCGTCACGTTGGGCAAATGCCGGGGAAGCAGATCGACAAGTGGATTACCAGGTGTGGTGTGGGCCGGCAATGGGAGCCTTCAACGAATGGGTCAAGGACACGATCCTCGACGAACCTGCGAATAGAACGGTAGTGAGTGTTGCCCTTAATATAATGTATGGCGCAGCACTGGTAACAAGAATCAATTTATTGTGTCAACAAGGAGCCATGATTTCCTCCGAGGACATCAATGTGGCACCGATGACATTAGACAAACTGGGAGTCTATCTTTGAACGATAAGAATAAGGCAGGTCAGGCAAAAGAAAAAACGCCAGCCGCCGTGCCTTTGGCGATAGTCGGTATTGGCTGTTTATTTCCCAAGGCCAATGATGCCAATAGCTATTGGACAAACATTCGTGACGGCGTTGATGCCATAACTGAAATACCGGATACCCATTGGAACCCGGAAGATTATTTTGATGCTGATAAAAACAGTCCGGACATGACCTATGCCCGTCGCGGTGGTTTTATCGATCCGCTTGACTTTGATCCTTTGCTCTATGGATTAAGCCCGAACAATATTGAAGCCACTGATACGACTCAATTACTTGGTATGGCAGTTGCACGCCAGGCCTTGCTCGATGCCGGTTATGCTACCGCCAAAGATAGTGATGATGGTCGACCATTTGATCGAGATCGAACTAGCGTTATTCTTGGCGTCACAGGTACGTTGGAATTAGTCATCCCCCTGGGTGCCCGGCTTGGACATCCAATTTGGCGAAAGGCATTGGCCGATGCCGGTATTGATAAAGACACGACTGAAGATATCGTCCAGCGAATAGCAGATGGATATGTGCCCTGGCAGGAAAACTCTTTTCCCGGCTTACTGGGCAATGTAGCGGCCGGTCGTATCGCAAATCGCTTCGATCTGGGCGGTACTAATTGTGTTGTCGATGCGGCCTGTGCCAGCTCCTTAAGTGCAGTACACATGGCGGCAATGGAGTTATATGCCGGACGCTCTGATATGGCTATTACCGGTGGCTTTGATACTTTCAATGACATCTTCATGTACATGTGCTTTAGCAAGACGCCAGCCTTATCACCGACCGGTAACAGCAAACCCTTTGATCTCAATGGTGATGGCACCATCCTCGGAGAAGGCCTCGGCGCGGTTATATTAAAAAGACTCGATGATGCAAAACGCGATGGCGATCATGTTTACGCTGTATTAAAAGGTATTGGTTCATCCAGTGATGGTCGCGGCAATGCCATTTATGCGCCCAGCGCCAATGGCCAGACCAAGGCCTTGAAGGATGCTTATGAACAGGCGAATGTAAGTCCTCGCAGTATTGAATTACTCGAAGCTCATGGTACCGGTACCAAGGTCGGTGATGCGGTAGAAGCGGAAGCCCTGTCCAGTGTCTACAGAGAGGATCAGGCGGAAGGCAGTTGGTGTGCGATTGGTTCAGTAAAATCAATGATTGGTCATACCAAGGCGGCTGCGGGCATTGCAGGCATGATCAAGATCGCGATGGCGCTCAACCACAAAGTATTACCGCCGACGATAAAAGTCGATCAATCCCTGGATATGTTAAAGCCGGGTCTGGCACCAGTCTATGTCAATACCAACAAGCGCCCATGGATCGCGGGCAGTGAAAATCCGCGTCGTGCGGCATTAAGTGCCTTCGGTTTCGGTGGTAGTAATTTTCATTGTGTATTGGAAGAAGCGGAAGCGGAGAAGGCTGAAATCGACTGGGATGGAAAAGTGATCCTTTATTCAATCAGCGCAGACTCTGCTAGTGAACTGGAAACACAGCTGAACAAGATTGATCACAAACAGGACTGGAAGGATCTAAGAGCCGCGGCATCTCGCTCACTACAAGTATTTAAAGAGACGCAACTTTTCCGTCTGGTGTTGGTGATCACGGCGCAGACCGATCTTGAAAAAATGCTTAGCAGCGCCAGTAGCATGCTCAGGCAAAACACCAACAAAACTTCCTGGAGTACGCCTGACGGTGCCTATTTTGGCAGTGGTGAACAGCCTGGCAAGCTGGCCATGTTGTTTCCGGGTCAGGGCTCTCAATACACCGACATGCTGGTGGACTTGGCCTGTCAATTCCCACAAATGCAATCTGTATTAGTACAAGCCGAAAGTGAATTTTCAAGTGTACATACAGAGACACGATTGAATGATTTGATCTATCCGATAGAACCTTTTTCGGACGAAGTAAGAGCACAAAATGAAGAAAAATTGCGTGAGACACAACATGCACAACCGGCTATCGGTGCTACCAGCCTGGGTGCTTTAAATATATTGCAGCACTTTGGCATTCAGGCAGACGCGACAGCCGGTCATAGTTTCGGAGAATTGACTGCCCTATGTGCAGCGAAAGTGATCGATGAAAAAGATCTGCATAAACTTGCTATAAAGCGCGGTGAATTGATGCAGGCAAAAGCAGGTGATCAAGGTGCCATGTTGGCTGTAGCAGCATCTGCCGCCGTAGTGCACGAATTTCTGGAAGGAGAACCTCTCGATTTAATCATCGCCAATAATAACGGGCCGACACAGGTGGTCTTGTCCGGCGCAACAGATCATATCGATCGCGCGCTTGAGCGTTTCCAGGAACGCGGTGTCGCCGCCAAGAAGTTACCGGTGTCCGCGGCCTTTCACAGTATTTTTGTTGCCGATGCAGAAAAGCCACTGGCAGAGTTTCTGCAGTCAATCACATTTAGTGATAGTGACGTGAGGGTCTACGCCAATACCACTGCAGAAGCCTATCCGACAGAAAACGAAAAGCGAAGGGCGATCCTGGCAGGACAGTTGGCAAAGCCCGTAGAGTTTGTAGCGCAGATTGAAAATATGTATGCCGCCGGTATCAGGACTTTTATCGAAGTTGGTCCGGGAAAGACCCTGAGTGCTTTGGTGAAATCGATACTTGGCGAGAAGCAACATCAGATCATCGCTCTTGATGCCTCAAGGGGCAAACGTAGTGGCCAGTATGATCTGGCTTGCCTGTTGGCTCAACAATCTGCCCTGGGTCATAAGCTTGCATTGGATAAATGGGATGCCACTTATCTTGATTCCTATGTTGATGACAGCAGCCAAAAGAAATCCTTAATGACCATCAGCCTCAGTGGCGCTAACTACGTAAAGCCCCGACCTCAACGGCAGGCAGTTGTCAGTAAAGCTAAACCAGTTACCCACCAGAATAAGGTCGAAGATGTAAAAACACAGACAGCTGAAACACAACAAGCTGCCGTATCGTCTTCACAGCTAAGCGATGTAATACAAATCACACAGCAAAGCATACTCGCCCTGCAAAAGATGCAGGAACAGACGGCACAATTACATACGCAATACTTACAAGGTCAACAGAGCTCACAACAAAGTATTCAACAACTTATCCAGCAACAAAATGCATTATTAACAGGCGCAGAATTTTCACCAAGCCTTCCGACTTCAGTCGCCAGCGTAGACGAAACACCTGCAGCCGCAATAGTCGTACCCAAATTCCCTGTTGTCGATGAGCCAGCAGCGGAAATCAAAACACAGCCCAGCCCGGCTGAAGAGAAGACACTAACAGAAGAGAAAATTACGGCTTCAAGCACAGATAGTTTGCAATACGAAAACCTGTTACTGGAAGTCGTCGCGGATAAGACCGGTTATCCAGTTGATATGCTAAGTATGGATATGAGTCTGGATACCGATTTGGGAATCGATTCTATTAAGCGGGTAGAAATCCTCTCGGCCTTACAGGAAAAATTACCGGGAGTCTCAAAAATTCAGCCAGAAGATCTGGGTACCTTCCAGATGTTGAAACATATTGTTGAGTTCCTGGCAGCGGATACACCGATAGAAACTGCTCCAGTTGCAGCAACATCGATTGGCTCTGCTGTTGCAGATAGCCGATTACAGGAAGTCTTGCTGGAAGTCGTCGCCGACAAAACCGGTTATCCGACTGACATGTTAAATCTTGAGATGAATATGGATACCGATCTCGGTATCGATTCGATCAAGCGAGTAGAAATTTTATCGGCCTTTCAGGAACAAATGCCTAAGGCGCCCACGGTTAACCCAGAAGACCTGGCTGTTCTACAAACACTACAGCAAATCGTCGATTTTATGCAATCGAATATGCCGGAAATGGAAACATCACCTGCACCTGTTGCTGTCCCAGGCGACACTAGATTCGAAGCGGTATTACTGGAAGTTGTCGCCGATAAAACCGGCTATCCGGCCGATATGTTAAACCTTGACATGAATATGGATACCGACCTCGGCATTGATTCCATTAAGCGAGTAGAAATTCTCTCGGCCTTTCAGGAAGAGATGCCGGAAGCACCAACTGTCAATCCGGAAGATCTTGCGAGCTTGCAAACACTGCAACAGATAGTTGAATTTATGCAAGGGCAGTCTCAGACCCAGGCAAGTACAACAGTTGTGGAGGACTCAACTAGTGCTGATACACAGGTCAATAATCTACAGGAAGTCCTGCTGGAAGTCGTAGCCGATAAAACCGGTTATCCGGTAGACATGTTAAATCTTGATATGAATATGGATACTGATCTCGGTATTGACTCGATCAAGCGTGTGGAAATCCTCTCTGCCTTCCAGGAACTTATGCCGGAAGCACCAGCCGTGAACCCCGAAGACCTGGCTGCATTACAAACGCTACAACAGATAGTCGATCACATGGAATCCGGTGTCGCCGTCGATGAGAACATGGCTGTTGTCAGTTCCACTCCTGTTAATGAAAAAGACAAGGATATTTATCGTAGCGTTGTCGAAGTTAAATCATTAGGCGATGCAGAACGACAACCTATCAAGCTTGAGCATGGATCTTTAATACTGGTCAGCGACGATGGTAGTGACCTACCGGAAAAAATATGTGCTGCGCTGGAGAAACAAAATTTACATTCTCGAATAGTTGCATTAGATGAAAAACTGGACAGTAATGCGGCTGGTTTGATCTTATTAGCACCTGCGAAAGCAGACGATGAATTTATTACTTCATCCTTTCAGTTGCTACAAGGTGCCGCCAAAGCATTAAGACAGGCCGGTGAAAACAGCAACGCTATATTGGCAAGCGTGACACGTCTCGGTGGTGCCTTTGGGTTCGAGGACTTATCTAATGCCAGCTCAGTAGCAGGGGGTCTGGTGGGCTTGATCAAAACTGCAGATAAGGAATGGCCTGAAGTACATTGCAAGGCGCTGGATATCCCGGCAAACCGCAGCAGTATGAAACTGGCGAATAGCATTGTAGAAGAAGTGTTAACACTTGGGCCATTAGAGGTAGGCATAAGAGATAGTGGTCATTGCCAATTATCTTTGCAAACAAACAAAGTTGTTAGTGCTGAAGTTAAGACAGGTATGTTCAGTGCAGGTGATGTTGTGGTTATCACCGGCGGTGCCCGCGGTGTTACCGCAGAGGTGGCAATTGCAATGGCGCAAAACCATCGATGCGATCTTCTCTTGCTTGGACGCAGTCCCTTACCGGAAGCAGAAGCGGACTGGTTAAAAGGTCTGCAGGAAGAAGCAGCAATCAAGAAGGCCATAATTGAACATAACGGTACGGATAAGCCTACGCTTGCAGAGATAGAAGAATCATTCAGGCAAGTACTTGCTGCCAGGGAGATCATGCACAATATTCAGCGGATGCGTGCCTGTGGTGTGAAGGTTTCATATCAGGCAGTGGATGTCAGGGATCAGTCAGCTGTTGCCGATGTCATCAATACCACTCGTAAAGAGCATGGCAACATTGTCGGTATAATCCACGGTGCGGGCGTACTGGCCGACAGATTAATTGAAGACAAGACCGAGGCGCAGTTTCAACATGTCTATTCCACTAAGGTAGACGGTCTATTGGCCTTGTTAGCAGCATGTAAGGAAGATACTCTGAAGATCATGGTGATGTTTTCTTCTTCCACCGCACGACTCGGCCGCAAAGGCCAGGTCGATTATGCCGCTGCCAATGAGGTCTTGAATAAAATTGCACAAGAGCAGCAAAGCAAACGCAAAGATTGCCGTGTATTGAGTGTCAACTGGGGTCCCTGGGATGGTGGTATGGTCACGGCGCAGTTAAAGAAACTATTTGAAAGCGAAGATGTGGGTGTTATCCCCTTAGCGGCAGGCGCTGATTTTCTTGTGCAGGAGATCGGTGAGGATGGACCTGTTGAAGTCGTGGTACTGGGTTCGGAACTCGATTTCGCTAGTATTGAACCTCAACAGCAGTCTGTCTTAAACGCAACTTTGCATCTTGTCAGTGAACATCAATTGAGCGTCGCTGACTATGCCATCCTGAAATCCCACGTGATGAATGGTAAAGCGGTCGTACCCGCCGCATTGATAGCAGAATGGCTTGCCCATGGTGCCATGCATAATCATCCCGGTCTGTCTTTCATCGGATTCAACGACTTTAGAATATTAAAAGGCGTGGTCATAGATAGCGATAGCACAATCGAAATTCAAATCATGGCCGGGCAGACGGTCATGAAGGCCGACGAAGATCTTGTCATTGTTGAATTGCGTAGTGGCAAAACATTGCACGCCCGTGCTGAAGTAGTGCTCAGTACTAACTATGCACAGACCACTGCGGTCAACAATGGAGCCATTGAAGGGGATTATCCTTTTCACAATAAGGAGTACTACCAGAATGGTATGCTCTTTCATGGACCGGCATTGCAATGTGTAGAATCCGTGAGTGCCTGTTCATCACAGGGCATAGATGGTCTTGTTAAAACTGCGCCCGCACCTTCCGAATGGATGTCGCAGCCAATGCGTTCCTCATGGTTGGCCGATCCCATGGTAATGGATGCGAGTTTTCAGCTGATGATTCTCTGGAGCTTTCAACAATCGGACAGAGCTTCACTACCAACACGAATAGGGACTTTTCGTCAATTCCAAAGTAGGTTTCCGAAAGACAAGGTCAATCTAAAAATACGCATCAGCAGTGCAAGTCAACATGCAGCCACAGCAAATATCGAAATTTTCGATCAACAAGGTAAACTTTTAGCACGCATCGAAGATTACGAATGTGTCATCGATGAGTCTTTAAATGAAGCCTTTAAACGAAATACACTGGATCTTTCAGTACGGGCTTAATACCAGGAAGTAATACTTGTGACGAACAGCATGTCATAGATTACAACTGGTCAATTGGCGATTTGACAGCACGACCACCGCGTTTAACAACGTGAGTATAAATCTCAGTGACGCTGACATCAGAGTGCCCCAATAATTCCTGAATGGTGCGCAAGTCATAGCCGTTCTCCAGTAATCTTGTTGCAAAACTATGTCTGAAAGTATGTGACGATGCTTTTTTCAAAATAGCGGATTTGAATACAGCTTTTCTGACGCTCTTTTGAATACAACTTTCATGAACATGGTGTCTTCTTTTAACATCTGACCTTGGATCTTTTGAAACATCTGTCGCAGGGAATAGATATTGCCATCTGAAATCGAAAGCGGCATTTTTGTATTTCCGTGCCAGCGCATGCGGCAAATAGACTGCTCCAAAACCACACTCCAGATCATAATTGTGAGTGGCTTTTGATTTGGCGATCTGTTCCTGTAGCGGCACAAGCAAAGTATCAGGCAATATGGTCGTTCGCTGCTTATTACCTTTACTCTCACGTACAATAATTTGATTCATGGAAAAATCAATATCCTGAATTCTTAATCGGCAAGTTTCCATTAATCGTAAACCACAACCGTACATAACATTTGCCATGAGTTGATATTTTTTATTCATATGGTGAATTATTAGTAATGCTTCCTCATGACTCAGAACCACAGGTATTTTTCTCGAAGGGCGGGAATAATAGAAATTCAATTTCCCAGGATCTATTTCTAGAAATTGCTTATACAGAAATACCAGTGCGTTCAGCGCGACCTTCTGCGTGCCTGGAGCGACATTACGGACAAGAGAGAGATGAGTAAGAAAGTCGTCGATTTCACCAGCAGCCATTTTTTTAGGATGCCGCATTTTGTGAAAACGAATATAAAAAATTATCCAATAAATATAGGTCTTTTCAGTAGAATAGGAGAGGCCTTTTTTGCGTATAAAGGAACGAATTTGAGGAATAAGTCTTGTAGATTTCAGATCAATTGAAACAGGTATATCGTCCATGAAACAGTCCTTTGTAAAAAACAGATAAAGCTTAGCCACGTATGCTACACAAGAAATAATCAACAAGACAAGCAACAGCGCGGCTTATATTTCAGCTAATCTGAAAGATGCCTCTAAGATATTGTTTTAAAGAGATTTAAAATTGAAAAAGCAGGCTAAATCCAAAGGTGAACAAAAGCCGAGTTATACGGCGAGCGCGGTGTATTTCAGAAAGATTGCTATGATTGTTTATAAATAATTGTTATCCATAGATAAAAACCGAACATTTATGTCTTCAACCAAAAAGAAACAAGAGTTGGGTTATATGGCACAAGCGAGTTATATTTGACTCATACCAATGAATAATCATTAAGTCATTAATATCAGATGGATTTATAACAAATGATTAGCTATACATTAATACATGAACAAAAGC
>WLWI01001733.1_pt1 | contig 18868 bp, 16 predicted proteins | sample 6701501 | NCBI WGS metagenome assembly WLWI01 (sample SAMN12718690, study PRJNA515312) | sponge metagenome | isolation source: marine sponge | host: Mycale hentscheli | place: New Zealand: South Island, Marlborough, Capsize Point | collected 2014-11-01
TCTTCAGATGCTGAAGGTGAGTCATAAACACTGGGAATGTCTTAGATAGCTGTGCTTAGCAATGCAAGGATAGTTAGTTCTAGGCTTAGCTAATAGAGCATAGTAAGCTAGGTTATGCAGTTTACATTTTAGCTGCAGTGATAGCAACAAACATACACTGATTCAACACTAGCTAATGATAGCTATCACAGCTAACTCAATATTAGAGATCAATGTGTGATTTAGAAGTACATTTTATCAAGAAGAATGTTCAGGCAAAAAACAGAAGTAATTCAAATAACTTTTATGTTTGCAATTTGTAGTTGTAAACAATACAAGTGAAGATGAAATATCTTCAAATTCAAGTGAACGTGCAAGCAGTTCAGATGAAAACAGTTGTCATGGAGACCCGACATTTGGACGTGGACGTGGACGAGGACGAGGTAGACGTGTATGTTCTTCTATTTGAAAGAAAAGAAATACATCTCGTCCTGGAAACCGACACGAATCTCGTATTCAATGCTCCTTTTGCAAGGTCTATTTATGTGTTGCACCTGAACGTAACTGTGTTTTGAAGTATCATACTGTTACAGATTTTTTATTATAATCAACATTTTTGTAAAACTTCAGATTTTTTATTATAAATATATAATTCAATCCTAGATGTAAATATAATTGTGGTTTGTTGCTAGTTGTAACTAGTTCAATGAAGAAGTGAAAGAAAATACACAGAAAGGACAGAGATACTGGGGAGCAGGAGAGGTAGACGGAGGGGGAGAAAGGAAACCATGATTTAAAAAGGATGGCTGACGAAACCATGGATAAAACTACCATATGCTACTGCACTACTAATTTGCACAAGTTAAAATGTCAGGCACCATTGTGTGGCGAGGAGGTACTTTCTAGTAATTTTTATTCTGTAACAGTAAATTACAAGTATTAGTTATTTGAGTGACATAGATAAGCATTTATGGGTCATATTATTCCTGATGCTACAACTTCAGCTGGCTAGATGTTTATTGTGTTGTTTTCTTGAATGGGGTATCCCTCTGCAATTGCCTATTAATGTATGTATCATCAATGATATAAAATTTGGGGGGCTGAGGCTTTCAAAACTTTGGGGAGCGCCAACCCTTAGCCTTCACCCTCAGCCTCCTATAACTAACCTTCAGGTGTGTTTGCTGATTGAGCAGATTTCAGTGCTGATTCAGCAGATTTCAGTGCTGATTCAGCAGATTTTAGAAGTCCTGTAATCTTTGAATTGGAATAATGTTGTGTTAGAATGCCCATAAATTTGTTGAAGTAACGTTCATCTTCTTCCACATTCTGTGATAGAGCTTGGACAACTATTTTGGCTTTGTCTTCATCAGAGAGAATCGATTTGATATCTGACACTTGTTGGTATCTTCTTCGATTAAGGATTTTCTCTTGTAGTAATAACGGGCATATGTCATGTAAATGGTTTCTCACAAACACAACCAATTCATAATGACAATTAGTCAATGCCTTCAAAGATAAATTGGGCATATCTGTTCAGCACAATGAGAAACCATTATTATATATACAAGCATACATATATACATACATACATACATACATACATACATACAAACACGCAATATTTTAAGAGATGTGACAATTAGCAATGCATTCATATATTACAGTAACCATTTAAAAGTGATTAAAACATTTTAAGATACGGGCAATTCTGAGTTACGGGCACCCTCTTGTCCCAAGGTGCCCGGATAAGGGACGTTTTACTGTACTTTAGAATGGACTGATAGATTCTTTTGAAGTGTTTTATTTGTGCACAGGCTCGCTCGCCATTTGTGCTCAAGCACATCACTAGTTATATAGATTATGAAGATAGGGTTAAAGTGCTGATCAATATGTGTGTGTGTGTGAGATGATACTTATTTTGATGATCTTAAGTCTAACTTCATAACTGAAATACAGTTTGAAAATAAATAGTCCTGAAGCATCAACTGAAAAAAGACTCTTTGCATCCATTTCACAATTATGTTTTGTTTTTTTTACAATTACAAGACGTAATAAAATTTTGCCTAACCCTGTATGACTTTTTTGGTAAGATTTAAAAACAAATCAATAATGTAGACAAAAAGGGATAATAATAGTAGTAGTAGTAATAATAATAATAATAATAATAATAATCTATACAAGAATACGCTTGTGTGTCAGTAACGACAACAACCGACGACTGTGTATTCATGAATAATTTATGAGCTTGGTATGGTTTGGTAAAGCATTGTCACTTTACCATAGGTAAAGTGTTGTCACATTCAGTAGAACGTGACGGTTATTTGTAAGTAGCGGGTGCAATAGAGACGATGCAAGGCAGTGTAGTTTTCAAAAAGGAAGGCAAAAGTACGGAAGAGAAGGTAAAATGTAGCAAGAGGCACCATACTTTACTATATCATCAGTCTACAGTTAATAAATCTTTAAGCCAAGCTTCTCCTAAAGAGGATGTTAATTCTTAAACTCTTAGCCAACCTTCAGCTACAGCCACAACTGCCTTACCAAATTCAAACAAAGAAGCTACAACTGTACTGATGACCTGTCAGCTGATGGCAGAAGCTAATGGTCACAAGCAGAAAGGCAGAGCTCTCATTGACACAGGTTCATCTGTTTCATATATCACTTCTAGACTCACCTTCTTTCTACTCTTACCGGAAAAACAACTTCTTAAAGGTGACTGCAGTAGTGGTGGAGAAAATTACATCTGATTAATATACCCTCGCAGAAGCATCCAATCATTAGGCAGTCACCTTTTCTAAAGAGATTGCATCTGGCAGATCCGACTTTGATCTTACCGGTAGAATTAACTTGGTATGGGGCATGGTCTGCTACAATGGCATCATTCAACCTGCAGTCATGACTGCTGAAAACTCCAGAGCTTACCAATCCATATGTGGGTACATTGTGACAGGACCTTGCCACTTATCAGCATCCCAGGAGGTGTCACATGTGCCTATTAATTACAGGGCTGTAATTAATAGCCCTCTTGAGTAAACATTATTGTCAAGTTCCGATTGCACTTTATTAGAATGACAGCAGATTCAAGCCAAATGTTTCACGATATAATTCTTCATCTTGGAGACAGAGATCTTCATCCCATTCTGTCGAGAGATGAATCTAAGCAGCTTCTAGATTTCAGAATGACACGTTTAACTTTCGGTGCTACACCATCTCCATTTTTGGCAACCAAAGTCCTCAGACAAGTTGCAACAGTGATTATGGACAATATCTACTTGGATGGACTCTAGGAATTCATTGGAACACTACTGATGATTTCCTACATGTTGTGACTCCTGAATTGCAAGATAGTGAAGCTGCTACAAAGCAAACCATTGCTTCTGATGTTGCCAGAACCTTTGATGTAATGGGATGGTGTTCTCCAGCTGTGGCTAAAATAGAAAATTTTATTGCAGAGAATTTGGGAGTTAGGACTTGAGTGGGACGAGAGAGTTCCTCCAAGAATAGAGTCTTTGTGGAGAGCATGGAGAACAAAATTACCTCTTCTCACAACTCTACCAAATCAGTGCTGTTACTTCAGTTACTCAGCCATGTATTATTATCCAGTTACATGGATTCAGTGATACATCTCAGAATGCTCATATATGGTGCAGTTATATACTTGAGATGCGTATATGCTGATGCCTCAACCTCAGTAGCTCTTGTACTTTCCAAAACTAAGTTGCACCTATCAAGAAGACGATTATTCCTCGTTTGGAGCTCTGTGGTGCACATCTACTGACCAAACTGTTACCTTAAGTGAGTCAAGCACTGCAAATTTAAGCTCCTAACTTGTATGCTTGGGCAGATTCCACTATAGTCTTGTCCTACTTAAATATTGCTAATCCCTGGAAACATCAAACTTTTGTTTCAAACAGGGTAGTGGATATCTTGAACAAGTTGCAAGTTGGCACTATGTACACACTGCTGACAATCCAGCTGATCTTGCTTCCAGAGGTCTGATGCCTGTGAACTACTAAACTCTGTCTGTTGATGGAGAGGGTCATCTTGGTTTTCAGAGTCATCTGATGTCTGGCAAACATCTTCTAGCCAATTCTATAATGAAAATGATCCTGAAGTCCAAAACTATATTGTGCCCCTGTGGATTCCTCTAACCATTCCAGGCTAATTAACAAATATTCCAATTATTCTAGATTGGTTGAAACTTTCTCACCCAAAGGGGTCTGGAAAAAAGCAAAGGAAAATGTGAAAAAATCTTAGTTGTCGCCGGGGATTCGAACCCAGGGCCACTGGCTTTAGCCACCAGTGCTCTAACCACTAAACTACGATGACCCTTGACTTCCAAGACCTTCACATTTTTCCTTTATACCACTGAGTAGTACCGCTTGCTGCAGTCTCGTACTCAACAGACCACCAATTAACTAAGATTTTTTCACATTTTTCCTTCGCTTTTTCCAGACCCCTTCAGGTGAGAAAGTTTCAATCTAGTTTTCATGAAGGGTCAGAACTTGATAATTGTTATTCTAGATTGGTTTGCATTTTAGCTAGGCTCAAGAAATTCGTGAACAATTGTCAACTTGAATCAAACAAAAGACTGAAGAGTACAACCATTCTGCTGGAGGAATGTAAAGAAGTAGAAAATTTTCTATTCAGACAAATTCGGGAAAGGTCATTTTTTTTGGCTTAGGAAGAAAGAAGAGCTTCCAAAACAAAGCTCAGTAAACACTTTAGCACCTTATCTGGATATTCTTCAATTAATCCGAGTTGGAGGTCGTTTAAATAAAGGAAAACTTACTCACAGTCAAAGACACCCTCTAATGCTTCCCTCTAAATATAAACTCACTCATTTGCTTGTGAGACATCACCATATTAAATCTTATCTGCCATTAATCTCAAGAGATTACTACAGAAAGAAGACATACTTTCAATCTTTCACCAATGTGTGGTTTGTAAGAGACAACTGGCCAGGGGAAGTCAGCAATTAATGGGACAATTATCTAAGCAGCAATTGTCTCCTGGAGCAGTGTTTCAAGCTGTTGGTACTAATTTTGCTGGTCCAATGTGGGGTTCACCTTCAGGAAGAGAAGACAAGATGGAAGATAGAGAGAACAGTGAGACATGAACTTGTGTGTGATTATGTAATGTATATTTTGATTTAGTTCAATGTCATCAGTGTGTTGTGTCATTTTTGTATACGTGTCTCGGATGGCTCCACCTCGAGCATGCTCAGTTGGCCCTATTCGGGAGATACACATTCCTGAGAAATACATTCGTGCGTGTCGCCTTTACATTTTAGTTCTTTTTTTCTACCTGCAAATTACTGTTAGGTCTCCAGACACCAGTGTGTTTGTTAATTATATCTTAATTGGCAAGCGAGCGAAGCGAGCAAGACACTCTCAGGGGTAACACAATTGAAAATCAGGGATATTTGTTTGTTCATATATGTGTGAACGTACGTATGTCATTTTGTACTTTGACCCTCGCATTTTTGTGTTTGCTTCACGGTCTACCCCTTCCCATACCTCCACTAAACTGAATCTTTCAGTTTAGGGATCCCATATCATTCAAGGAAATTAATTGTTTACCTCTTCACATCAGGTTGTTTCTGAATGATACAAGGTGCACTTAGGTCTTAAAAACTTACCGTAAGCTGCGCAGTAATTCTTTAGAACTTCTTGTTTTTTCAAGTCGCAAAATGTTATAGCGAACGGTTACTATGATATTGAGACCCTTTACCAGATGCAATTTCAAAAACTCGGCCATTCATGCTAGCTGTGAGTACTTTTGTCAAACGCTACTGGTTACTTAGATAGTTAGAATGTGATATTAGAGACTACAGAAAATACCAGTACTCAGGAATTGAGGTAAAAAAGTATTTCTGTATTTGTTAGATAAAGTATGGTCACAATGGCTACGTACATATACTTTTTAGAAAAAGACTGATTAGATTCTTTAGAAGTGTTTCATTTATGCACAGGATCGCTCGCCAATTGTGTTCAAGCACATCACTAGTACGTCTAACTTAGGTTTCACTACCTGTGGGTATACTAGCTAGACTCCACAAACTTTTGGTGGCAGTGCTATCCTTTACTATCGAGGCAGCGATTCTACCATCGATGGTGCCGGTCCAGTCCTACACTCACTCTACATCAAACTAGGACCTTCAAGATGCCTAACTCTCATCAAAGTCTACATGTGCATGTTTACTTGTCTCAGTGTCAAAACTGTCCACTTAGAGCTAGTCTCAGAATTATACTCTGAAGCATTTTTAGCTTGCCTCAGACGTTTTGTTACCCAAAGAGGCAAAACAGTGGAAATATTTTCCAACAATGGAAGCAATTTTATAGTTGCAAACTGAGAACTCAAGAACTTGTACAGCATGTTACAAGAAAAGAAAACTTATCAGTCTGTTTCCCTATATTGTACCTCAAATGGAATCAAACGGATATTTTCACCATAATAAGCACCACATTTTCGAGGTTTGTGGGAAAGTACAGTCAAATCCATGAAGTCATTACTCAATCGAGCAGTTGGAGAAAACAAGTTAACATTTGAAGAACTATCAATTCTTGTGTCAGGTGGAATCATGTCTCAACAGTAGGCCTCTTGTACCTCTGAACTCTCCCAATGAAGATGAGATAGAAGCTCTTACACCAGGATACTTTCTCATTGGAAAGCCACTGGAAGCATTGCCAGACCAAACTGATGATCCAATCAAGCAAACTTTTTCGAGAAAGTAGAACTTGTGTCTGTCATTATCCAGAGAATTCTGGACAAGGTATGAAAGGGTAAGGTGTCATCACATTCAGTAGAAAGTGATTAATTGTAACTGAAAGTGGGTGGAATAGACAAGGGAAGGCGGCATAGGCTTCAAAAAGGAAGGCAAAAGTTGTACGAAAGAGAAGGCAAAAAGGTGACTAAAAAGCAGGAGAAATAGGCGAGGTAAAGCAGCGTAGTAAAAAGAAGGCAAAAGTATGAAAGAGGAGACGGCATAAGGTACGATCAATTGTAACTATAAAGCTGGTAAAATTGTCTAATAAAGGAGGCATAAACTTTAAAAAGGAAGGCAAAAGTATGAAAAAGAAGGATAAAGTTTCTTAAAGCCCAAGTCCACAATCAATATAGAAGTATTGAGAGATTCCATGACTCAAGAAGAAAGAACTGAAAAAATGAAAGGAGTGGAACAAGAAAAGCTGAGATAGTTCACGAAAATGAGAGCAGGAGAGGGAAAGTGATGTATGTACATGCATATTATCTCCCATTCACATATTACCTTTGTTACCCATTGTATTACTGTGACTTTCATTGTTACTCAAACTGTTTATGCCTGAATATAATCAAGCCACAGCTATTACAGAATAACTAGTCACTAGCTAGTTAGTGAGAAGTCTGAAACAGGGAAGTGTTTCCAATTAACATTCCCTGTCTGATTTATTAAGAGTGGAAATCTCAGACGACAACTGAGAGACCAGCCTTACAACCTGACTCGCTAGAGGCTGACCGTGTGTGAGCATTTCCCTCTTTAGTATATTGTTCATAATTTTATGTACTTGGCAGATACAAATGTGTGACAAATTTTAAACTTCACATCTGTGAGTTGAATATTCTAAAATTAAAATCCTTTTTAGTTTCTGGCAATCCTATGATGAATAATTTCATACTAATAATAATGAAAGTATGTTTTCATGACCCTGGGCTAGAGGTAAGTAAGAAAAACTTTAAAATTCAAATACTTTTTTTAATTAGCTTGGAATGAAAAAAAAAAACCAACAAAATTTAACACAAACTTTCCAATTTTTTTTCCCTTCTTATTCTGATCGGTTGAGGAAAAATTCCACTGACAAAATGAATCCTCGAAAAAATAAAATTTCCATTGGTCTGTTGCAGTCACCTTCACCTCCCAATCTCTTCTTCTTAAGTATGTCTATCTCATGTATTCTCTTTAGAGTACATACCAAGTTTCTTGCAGACCATGAAAAAAGAGATCATAAGAGGTGATGAGAGATTGCACTGGATTGAAAGGCACTGAAGTGATTGTCAGAGACTGAAAGAGACCGGAAGTGAGTAAAAAAGAAACCAGAAGAAACAAAAAGAGCCTCTAGAGATTGAGTTAAGGGAGTAATGTGTTCTTAAAGGGAGAGAGTCCTACTACAGATAGTTAGATAGATTAATACAAATTGAAGAAGAGTGGCAAAGCTTGGAATGGCAGGTAGGTGCTAAAAGACTTAAAGAGACTAGATATTGGTAGAGACTAAGAGATTGACACACAATTGAAAAAAGAACATGGTAGAGACTACATAGTTAGAAAATGAGAGAAAACAGAAGACACGAAATAAAACCATATAAAAGAGCCATAATACACTAGGGGACAAGAGCAACTACTTATAATAAAAAAAATTCTTTAATAATTTAAAGAGAGTACAATTAAAATATAAAAGTAACAAAAGTAACTATTTTGAGTACCATGCTGTAAACATGTACTATGAGATTCAGGAGAGACATTTGCACCATGATGCTTTGACTGCCGTCGTTTTTTATTTTAGAACTTAAAAAAAACTTTATTTTACTTAAATTATATTTGAAATACATACCTGATTCAACTATCTTATATTTAACATAATGAAATGCTGCTTGAGCTCCAATTAATTGCCACATTTTATCTTTCATCCCATCTCCATAATCAGTGACTGCCTTAATCACTATAACTTGAATATTAGGATAGTCATCCTGCAGCTTCATCAAACTTTCACCTTCCATTTCACTGCCATACGCATTACCAGCAGCATCCATTAGCTTCTTCTTCAATGCTGGATCATTAATAACCCAAGGAGCACTTAGAATTTTCTTGGCATAATATTTGGCATTCCTTCCAGACTTTGAAACTTGAAACTTGGGAACAAGATCTCGATCATCACAAAAAATATGCCTAATATCTGGATGCATGCTTCTGCCACGAAATACCAAACCATCTTGCGAATATTTAGCTAGCCCAGTAGCTTGTATTTCATTGGATATAATGACATCACCGAAGTTAACCTCTTCACGACTATTTCCACAGCATACCCCTACTGCCACTAAGTACTTGGCACTTGGAAAATATGGGATACACATTTGTAAATTCATTAAGCTATCCATTCCCATTTCAGTGTGAATCAAGCCAATTGGATACTTGCCTATCTTGCCAACATACACTCTTGGCATATACTCAGTAAGAGATGAAATCATAGTTGTTGCAGCCATAAACTCACTATCAATTACCACAGTGAGAACATATCGAATATCTTTATACACAGATTGATAATCCAATTTTTCTACTTGGAATATTTATTGATTCTTGACGAACATTTACATTGTAAATAGTTTACCGTGCATTTTTTTCAGTTTTTTTGTTGTCCAACTGATAAAGATCCCTGGTATCAAAACGCCTTGGTCTGTTCGAATTATGCACTATGTAAAAGTTCATCAAGAATCAATAAATATTCTTAATATAAAAGACATAGTAAAAAATGAGTCTTAACTCTTTATGATGTATAGAACACTTTATTGAGCAATTATTTAATGTAGTTGATTTTGACACTATAAGACACTCAAAGTCCTTTATCAGCTCACAAATAGTTTTACATCTTTTTAAATCTCTCAATATTTTGTGTAGTAACAGCTATTGCCGTAAGTTTCAGCTTTATCTCATATTTCAGCCTCAGAGTGACATGATTTCACTACTAAAAAGTACTCATTCAGTCATCCATTAGCTCTAAGAACAATGATCTTTAACTCAGTGTCGCAGAAATGCTTCTCACATTCTTTCGTTCTCAAAATTTCTGACTGTATCTCATCTAACATTAGAAAATAGTGTGAGCATTAGTCATGATATCTGAGCAATGGCTTGGACTTTTCAAGAGCATGGCACTTAGCAACTGTTATACACGTTGAGGTAAGTTGCATTTTGGTTTAGTTTGATGTTATAACTATTTGACCTTATCAAGTTCAAGGGTTTTTTGTTGTTGTTGTTGTTGTTGTTGCTGCCATTATACGAACTTCATTGAAGAGGGAGGCTCTGTAAGTAAAGGTTTTGGTCTACCTGATATGTTTGGTGCACTCTAGCTCAATGAGTCTAGTTTCAAGATTAGAGTGGAACCTGGGACGAAAGTCATTGAGAACACCTACAAGTATAATTAGGTCCATATGGTTGTGGTATCCAGCAGCTTGTTGGGCTTCCTGATAGCCAAGATTTACCAGATGCAACAATTAGAACGAAAACCTGCAACAAAGGCAATGTGACCCAACAGGTTATTTAAGCCTTGGAACAAGGGTCATTTTTTGTGGTGAAGATTACAACTGACAGCTATCAGCTGGTAGATACTCAGCTGTGCTTGATTCTACAGTACTAGTGATTGTTCTGTGATACTATAGTATGTCCAAGTTGAGTTGGCTCGGTAAAAACCGTTAATAACTTTTGAACGGAAGTAGCTACGCTTCCGGGGTTTGTACCATTCGAAAGCTCATGCCGAAGCGGTCCAGAAAATTTCCTTTAAAAACTTCAGAGCCAGCGGGAAAGTGCAGTTTCAAAACTCAATAGAAAAGTCTATGGAATAAATAAAACCACACGTTTCCAGCGCTACACGCGGCGACATTTAGTCACACGCTCAAACTGGGCCAACCACGTGCGCAGTACCTCAGAGACAATTAGGACTCGATTTTAAATGTATGGCTGTAAACATGGGTACATTTGGTTTTTAAATATACAGATGAATTTCTATAGCAATAGAGTTTTGTATTGTTGATTAAGATGAGAAAGCCACACGTATTTGACCTGATGCTTTCCTGAACATGGCCTTAACTCTAAACATTCCATTTATACTAACGAGTTTTACATTATCTCTCACACCACTAACTTTTCCTTGTCACTCTCATTCATATTGTGGGGTAGCATAGCTTCATAATATGGACCAATCGTTCACTTTTTGATAAAAGCACCAAAATTGGCACACATGTACGTTCAAGTTTTGCGAACATTTTCAGATATTGGGGCGCCCGCAATTGCGCCTTCGTTAACAGTGGCTATGATTCGTCACTCGATGGATGTGATCAAGAGTGCTGTTGAACATCTGAACGTGGGACAAACTCCTGTAATAACATTTGATCAACCACTCTACGCTTTAGCCAAACAGATCCAGTGGAAGTGGTCTGAGAAGTATGGGGAAGATACGTTGGTCTCCACATAGAGATGGCAGCACTGAAAACCATTGGTGACTGGCTGCAAGGAAGTGGATGGGCATAAGCACTTGTACAAGCAGAAATAACCACAGCAGGAACAGCTGATCCTCTACACCGAGCAGCACATGTCATGTGCACAAGAAGAGCACACCAAATCACTGCTGCTGCCTTGCAAATCCTCGTAGACTGTAATGCTTTTTTTGCCATTTTATATGACGTCAGAATCGTGCGGTAAATTGTCACACTACGCACTAAAATATTACCGCATACCTCCGCAGTGCGCATATTTTAGAAATAACTAATGCTTACCGGTTAATTGTTCAGGTGCTGCCGTCTTTCTTCCTGGAGCACTACCTACCCTGAATAAAGCCTACTCTGGATTAACAAGGAGGCTTCAGCACAGCAACGTAAGATTATATTAAAGGCCCCCAAAGAAGACACGATGCTAGCTCTAATCTCACCTGTCTTTTATTTGATCCCTCCATTCCCCTCCCATCAATTACTCTCTCTTGCCCACTTTGTTTTCCATTCTTTCAACCTTTATTGCCAGCTTCATCAATATTTTCATTATTATGATAATCAAAATAACAATAATTTGTGGGGGGAAATACAACTGTGGCAATCAATAATATGTGGTGAATGAACTATTGCAGCTAATCTGAACAGAAGGCAGGAAATTTTCGCTGTAACTGTGAAAAGGTATGACACTTGTGGAGCCGTTCTGAAATTTCATCTTCTATAGTAGTAATACAATAATAAAGACTAACCCCTTTGTTGTTAGTGTATTTCATTGAAGTGCAAACTCCAGTCTGCAAGTTCTAGAGACTACATGAAGAATTTAAGGTATTGAAACTTGCAAGCAAACTCATATCTAACTAAACTTTGCAAACAAAAATAAAATCTTAGTATAAATTATGGATTGATTAGCTAAAATCTTTCCTCAAACAATGGCCCAGACTATGGTAACAGCCATTGCAAACTTGGGAAACAAGGGATCGTTCACCTAAAGCAGGCGTATCAACAACTAAAGTGCTCAACAAAGTGCGCAGGCGCACTGCTTTTACGTCACGTTTACGTACGCGATTTGCTGAAAAGACTAGTAAACGTCACAAATTGGCGATCTTTACCGTACAAATACAAAAAATTAAACAAAAAAGCTACTGATTAGTTCAAATTTTAAGATTAAGTTATGAAATTTATTAATAATAATTTTAACCTACTTGGCTATGTTTTGCCAGACTCTTAGACATATAACTATATATTTGCTGGATTCCTGGCTTAAACACATTTTTTGATTAATTGCCAAATTTTTGTGGATTAAAAGCATATTATGGCACCATATTTTTTGTAATGAAACTATAGCTAATATATAACCAGCTTACCAAATTAGAAAGATTCATATCAATAATTGCTCTTTTTCTGGCTTAAACACACTTTTAAAATTACTGTTCAAGAGCTCTCACTTCAGGTCCCTCTTAACACAAAAGTAACCACATAACCACAAAAAAAATTGTGGGAAGGTTGATATATTAATGTGCTAGTATTCTGAATTTCAAGCTTTCATCATATACATTTCAAAAATTATAGTAGACTAAGTAACTGTTACAAAATTCCCAAAGTTTCCACTCTCTAAGCTGGAAGCACTGTATGTGTACGCAAAACATACCTTGAGTTATTCTTGCAGAAAAATCATCATCACTTGATATTTTAGGACCTGTAGTGGAAGGACCCGTACTGGAAGGACCTAGGAATATTGTAGTCATAAATTTGTTGCATTATGTCAATCAATATTAAAGGTTGTTACAAATGTCTCATGAATATATTGAATGAGATGCAGTGATAAGTTGCAAACTAAAGAGCAGGGTACACACAGCATAGTATGTTTGATTATACTCAACAATTTGAAAATTTGACTAATGATAATACCTGGTAGGTCAGAAGAATGCACACTATGTGTATCAATATTCTTTAATCCTTCTAGTATAAATTTCACGTCCACGGAGCTGTCAGGCAGGAAAGTTAGTCGAAATTTCAGACAAGGGGGACATGCATCAACATACGAACGAATAACTGATTTATCCAAATGAGTGTGGTCAGGTTCTTCCAGATAAAAATTAGTAGCTGAATTTTGCACATAAATATATTGTACAGTCACGTCTTTGTCTGTGTCATTGAGGTGGACAACATGTCTGGATACTAACTTCACTTCTTCTTGGAATTCCTGGTTAATGTAGTTCTCCAGACTTTTTGTGAAAAGGCGACTATCCTTTACAACAGACAGGTAGATGTTGCAGTACTGTTGTTGACCAGAAGGCATCAGATGTAATGTAGAGCTGCAGTGAAGAGATGATAAGTAATTATTTTCCAGCCAATAGACAACTCTTCTCACATCAAATCGAGAAAAACGTCGGCCAATTGAGTACCATGATAATTTTGGGACTACCAGCTCCCCATAGTGTGGGGTAAAAGTGCCAACATGAATGGTTTTGAAGTCATCAGGTTGGTTTTCATCACAAGTGACAAAGCAGAGATTCTGAACATCATCTGGTGCCTCGTGTTTTATCCTTATGGTCACAGAAGTCTTGAGTTGCTTGGGGCAACTGATGTGATAAACTTTGCTAATTGGCTCGAGTCTCTTGTGGAAATATCTGGAAGGTGCAACTGAGCCAGTGGTTATGCTAATGGTGGTATTGCTGCAATCTCCAGACTGATTTTCTTCAAATTGTACCTGAAGCCCATATTTTTTCATATCTACTGAACTTTTTTGCCCCTTGTATTCGACTTTAACTTTCTGTTCAGAAGTAAAACCTCGCAGTGTTTTTTGTTGTACTTGTTGGGGTACTTCTGCAAAGAAAATCAAAAAGTATGCATTGCTTTCTGCCACTCAGCAAAATAATAAGGGATATGTAAAGTAATTGTGTTTTTCTCAATTAATCTATCATGTAATAAATGTTACCTTCTTCTATGACAGGTAGTGATATATATTGATCCATGGTGATATTATCCATTGTTTTCTCTTGACAAACTTTTGAAGCAAATGGAGGAGAGTCAAGAGAGGCTGGAGTATTTTGATTTAGAAATGCAGAACTGTTTTCACCTTGAGAAGCATGGTTATTTTCATCTATCACAAAAATAATAGAAAATTTAACTTTGTATAAGCACAACCTTTCAGAAACTTAGGCTTACTGTTAAATACAAGTCATATCTGGACACCCCAGTTTAATAAACATAATATTTCTATAGCTAGTTCATAACTAAAAGAAATGGCGGCAAACAACTCGTCTATAAGCCATCTAGTATGCTCATTATGTAAAATAATGTAATATGTAAGTTGTTGTTTTTCTCCATGTACTGTGAAAATCATGCTGTGCACTGTGGCCTCATTGTATAGTGCAACAGTACATACAATTCTTATAATAATTTTAATAATTGTAGTAGAAAAATATAAACTTAGGAATAATCACATGGAAAACACAATATTTTTTAAATGCAATTGGTCTCCATGGAAACTATTTTTGCTTTATTACAATAAATAGAATAAATCGACTTTATCTAACTACTTTATTTTTTTCAAAGCATGATATAAAATTTTAAATAATGCAATAAATATTTTCTGTTTAACAATTTTTGATAAACATCTTGTTTAAAAATATAAAAATTATTTTTTTGATAAATAACCTCCATTTAGTGTCTATCTAGCCTACCGAGTTGACACCATTTTGAGCAGCTCACATGCAGCTGAACAGTGCCACACCTTTTCCATTAACACTGATTTGTTTGACGATAGTGAGGGAGAAAAAAGAGTAGTGCGAATTGCTATATCTCCTTCGCAGCGGTCGTTGGAAAATACAGTAAACCCTTGGCATAGATCATTTCAGAAGTAAATGTTCAGTAATTGTTTTAGAAGCTGTCGTGGATAAAGGTAGTGTGAATGTTTAAATTGGGCAGTTGAGAGTAAGATGTTGTAATAAACCATAGCTACTGGAACTGGAATGACACACAAAGATGAATAGTCATGGGAAAGATTGCAAAAAAAGCCTTTATTCTTGAAGTATAATTTTTCATTCTATTTATTAAAGCTTCAGATCCAAATTGGTTAATCAAATATTCTATTAAATGATAATCCAAAAAATTCCAAAGATAAGAGTGCATAGCACTTAGTATTCCAACTGTTTCTTCATCTGGTTTAATTTTTTCAATTATCAGTTCCCACAAAGGTGTAATCGGAGCTCCAAGATGACCAGGAATAAAGTTTAAACGATGCTTTAGTTTGTCTGGAGTTATTTTCTTATCAACACAATGGTCTGCCAGATCAGATACTAACTTTGTAAACTCCATATCAAGATCGTGAATTTTTTGTTTAAGGTCATCACAGCCTAAAATTTGGGAACACATTAATTCTTATAATATACAAAACATAGATTTATCGTTAACTTGAACAGATAAATTGACGAACACAGTGTATTAGTGAAAGGAAATTTTTCAACTTGTCAAAATCCATACTGCTATTGGATGAAACTCATAATACTGCAGTGAATGTAACTATAAAAACCTCAAAACTGTTGCACACCTCCACTACATTAGCTGTTGAAGATTGTTTCCAGTAAGCCAAACTTTACAGGACAGTAATGACAAGTTGGAAGCAAAGGCATAATAGATTAACGAGAGATAAACAAGTTTACCTATTATATATTATTATTATTATTATATATAATATATCCATACATAGTCTAAGAAAAAATATTTAAATATCTACATGTTATTTTCACTCATGTCACAAAAATTATTAATTGAATGAAGCACGTATCCTTGTCTTGTTAGCAACTAGAAATTTTTTTTGCAAGAATTGAGCAATCTAGTTACATTCAAGAAAGATGTTTTTAACAGCCAAATTATATTTTAATCAAAACTTAACATGACTTTTCAACTTCTTGCTGAAGTCTTCTACAGGGGTCAAAAATAAATATAGAAAGAAATTTGTTAATATAAAATACAGGAATTATTTTTTTTAACAGAGAAAACTGCTATTATTATTAATCATTGAAATAAGATTTCATGGGTGTAATTTAAATTAGCTATAGTCATTGTACCATTTAGCTTTAATTAATGCTCTTGCTCTTCTAATTATAGAATGTCTACCATTTTATATGTGGTCCTTTAAAACATAAGAAGCAAAGTCAAAGCAAAGAAAGCCCGTTTATATATAAAGGATTGTAAGTGGTTTCACAAGATAACATGGCAGAGGTGACTATGTTGTGCAACAGTGGTTACATAAATGAAGGTTTTTTGATAGCTAACGTTTGTCACGTTACTGAAATTAAAGTTAACTATTTTTTTCAACTACAAAGTGTTAATTTTCTATGCTGCTCTTTTTTACCATCCCATGCTAGCATACATACAGCTAAACTTGATGTAATGACTGGGAAAATATAATACAAAAACTCAAAAAATATCAACTGATAAGACTTTCTAAAACATACACACTGAATTTCAATTCATAGTATTCAGAGAATGTTATGTGAACTCAACATTGAACTAATAGTTACTTACTACTTAAAAACATGTAAGATTTTTTGCTTTGTATGTGAATAAATCCATTCAAAATTTAGTTTTGTTTAAATTACCTGCTGATTTCAAGCATAGTGGTTGGGCAGTCTGTCCTGAAGGAGAATCACCATTTGCTGTTACCTCTAGAGCTACATGCACATGATGTTGCTCACAGTAAGAATTCTTCTTATAACATAAAATGTATATTCAAACTATTTGTGGGAATTCCAGCATTGCCAGAATCTGAATGGGAACAATGTCTGACAAGGAAAATAAAAAATAGAGAACTATATAAGCAGCTTTCACGGATTCGAACCTACAACTGTTGAGTGCAGAATGTACTCATAAACCTTTAATCTGTTGGGACCTAACAGCTTAGGAGTATCTTGAAGTGCCTTAATAACCTTTATCCTATGAAAACTGAACACCAGGTACTAGTGGAACTGAGCTGGGAAAGTATGTTCATCTGCCAGTAGCTAACCATAATGTGTATAAGAGAGGCAGAGAAGCAGAGAATGCAAGGGTCAATAAAATTTAAGCATGCAGGTGAGAAAAAGCTGACTTGATGTAACTAGTTCAATGAAGAAGTGAAAGAAAATACACAGAAAGGACAGAGATACTGGGGAGCAGGAGAGGTAGACGGAGGAGAAGAAAGGAAACCATGATTTAAAAAGGATGGTTGACGAAACCATGGATAAAACTACCATATGCTACTGCACTACTAGTTTGCACAAGTTAAAATGTCAGGCACCATTGTGTGGCGAGGAGGTACTTTCTAGTAATTTTTATTCTGTAACAGTAAATTACAAGTATTAGTTATTCGAGACATAGATAAGCATTTATGGGTCATATTACTCCTGATGCTACAACTTCAGCTGGCTAGATGTTTATTGTGTTGTGTTCTTGAATGGGGTATCCCTCTGCAATTTCCTATATGTATGTATCATCATAATAATGATATAAAATTTGGGGGGCTGAGGCTTTCAAAACTTTGGGGAGCGCCAACCGTTAGCCTTTACCCTCAGCCTCCTATAACTAACCTTCAGGTGTGCTTGCTGATTGAGCAGATTTCAGTGCTGATTCAGCAGATTTTAGAAGTCCTGTAATCTTTGAATTGGAATAATGTTGTGTTAGAATGCCCATAAATTTGCTGAAGTAATGCTCATCTTCTTCCACATTCTGTGATAGAGCTTGGACAACTTTTTAGGCTTTTTCATGATCAGAGAGAAACGATTTGATATCTGACACTTCTTGGTATCTTCTTCGATTAAGGATTTCCTTTTGTAGTAATAATGGGCATATGTCATGTAAATGGTTTCTCACAAACACAACCAAATCACAATGATTATTAGTCAATGCCTTCAAAGATAAATTGGGCATATCTGTTCAGTACAATGAGAAACCATTATCATATATACATGCATACATATACATACATACATACATACATACATACATACATACATACATACAAACAAACAAACATACATACATACATACATACATACATACATACATACATACCTAATACATATAATTGACGAGCGAGAAAGTATTAGCAGTGGATAATGCAAAATCAACCTTCCTGGTTTTAACGGGAAATCCCTGTTTTTTTTTTAGCATTTCCCTGTTCCCGCCCGGTTGAAGGACTTTTCCCGGTTTTTGTATAGACACTGTTACATAATCTTACCCCAGCACTCCGATTGGTTGATAAAAATACTCAGGCACACTCATTGGTGGATTAAAATACAACATCCACTGCACTCAGCTAGCTTGAGCCTCAGGCACACTCATTGGTGGACAAAAATAGAACATCCACTACACTCAGCTAGCTCAGCAAGCCTCGAGCACACTCATGGGTTAATTAAAATACAACACACACAAGAGCTACCTGCAAGTCAATTCAACGATAATTAATCATATTCATTGAAATTTAATGATATTCATGGCAGATATAGTTGGTGTGTGGTCTTTTCCCGGTTATAGTTAGCTATATATACATAAATATATTTATCATGTACTGAACTCAAGTACCCCCATAGAGATTAATACAAATGAAACTACCCCAATATTTTCCCATATTGCGTCCCCTTGGGCATTCTAACAAGTGTTATTGCGTCCCCTTAGGCTAATT
>WLWI01001736.1_pt1 | contig 18848 bp, 17 predicted proteins | sample 6701501 | NCBI WGS metagenome assembly WLWI01 (sample SAMN12718690, study PRJNA515312) | sponge metagenome | isolation source: marine sponge | host: Mycale hentscheli | place: New Zealand: South Island, Marlborough, Capsize Point | collected 2014-11-01
TGATAATGGCTATGTTTACTGTAATTTTTATCGGATAGGCGAATCGGGCGAATTTAGTCTGGAAGAAAGACAAGTATTCGACACCATCCTGCCTTTAATCACTAGTTTGATTGCCAGTCATTTTAGAATCCTGCATCTACAAGGTGAAAGTCACTCTTCAGAAACACCAACCGCCAGAAGTTTGGTACACTCTGTGATTAGTCGTAATGTGGAACCTTTTGATAAATTGACAGGACGGGAATCGGAAGTCTGCGAGAGAATCCTGGTTGGCTTTACCTCCACCGGTATTAGCCTGGATCTGGGTATTGCGGAATCCAGCGTCAATACTTATCGACGACGCGCCTACGAAAGACTGGGGATCGCGACACAAAACGAATTATTTTCTTTATGTATTTCAGCTTTAAACCAGATCAAGGCGTGATTTAATCAATTTTTTTGTCCGGAGAGTATTATGGTGACAATCTCGGAAAGCGATAGTGAAGAGCTAGTCTTTATTCGTAGTGTATTTGATAACGGACGAATCGCCGGTATTCAGATCATGGTACTCGTATGTTCGATCATACTTAACATGCTCGATGGCTTTGATGTAACGGCAATGGCCTTCACCGTACATAGCATTGGTGAACAACTTCAAATAGCACCCAATCTACTCGGCCTGGTATTCAGTGCGGCCCTGGCTGGAATGATGGCCGGGGCAATGTTCATTGCACCCATTTCTGACGTCATTGGAAGACGAAAGATGATATTGGTCTGTATCGCCACTATTGGTTTAAGTATGTGCCTGACAGCATATGCTAGTTCAATCGGGGAACTAATATTACTACGCTTTATTACTGGTTTAGGTGTGGGTGGTATGCTTGCCAGCCTTGCCGCTCTCACAGCTGAATACTCGCCAGAGAAGTACCGTAGTCTGTCGGTCGTAACCGTAACTGCCGGTTACCCTGTCGGTGCAACTCTTGGTGGTTTTATCGCAGCACCGATGATTCCGGCTTATGGCTGGGAAAGTATTTTTCTCGCGGGTGGTATAGCGACGCTGCTTATGGGATTCGTCGCTTATTATTGTATGCCGGAATCATTGCAGTTTTTGCTCTCCAAAGGTGACAACGATGCACTACCTGACGTAAATAATATACTCCGCCGCCTCGATAAACCTGAATTAGAAGAGCTTCCAAAACTTAAGTCTGATAAACCTTTAGACAAGGCAAATGTATTCAGCTTGCTGACTGAGGAAAGAAGAAAACAGACACTAATACTGTGGACGAGTTTCTTTTTTTGTTTCATCAGTCTTTATTTTATGATGAGCTGGATACCAAAATTGGTTGTGACAGCAGGGCTCTCGGAATCAACAGGAGTCTATGCTGCGACGGCCTTCAATGGAGGAGCAATTTTTGGGATTATGTCACTGGGCTGGATGTCAGCGCGTATAGGCTTATCTAATCTCATTTTTACCTTTCTGTCAGGATCTGCGATCCTTATGATTGTATTTGTCTACGCTAATGGTGTCGCTCACCTGTTTCCTTACCTGTTTGTTATTGGCTTTTTGTTACAGGGAGGCTTTGTTGGTCTCTATGCTATTGCAGCAAAAATTTATCCTACTGAAGTGCGTTCAACCGGTGTAGGTTGGGCTATTGGGCTTGGTCGATTCGGTGCTGTCGCAGGCCCATTCGTCGGTGGCATTTTAATATCATCAGGTGTAACGATGGAGGTCAACTTTATTATATTCGCTGTACCTCTCATTATCAGTGGCGCTATCGCTTACATCCTTTCTGTAAAATAGCAAATAAAAAAGCCGGTTCACACAATGATTATCACTATGCAAACCGGCTTTTGGTCAAACCAGAACTTTTACTTTTTCACACCTTCAATAAATAGATCGAAATCCATGGTTTCGGCAGCTGGACCTAAATTATAGTCCATACCGAAATCGGCACGGCGAATCGATGTTGTCGCCTCAAACCCTGCTCGATACCCACCCCAGGGATCGGGTCCTTCACCAATATATTTTACATCCAGAGTGATCGCTTTCGTAACACCATGCAAAGTAAGCATCCCATCCAATTTGCCGCCACTGGCATCACCATGATATTTCGTGCTTTTGAATGAGGCATTTGGATATTTATCCACATTAAGAAAATCTTCGTTGCGTAAATGTTTGTCACGCTCTGCATGATTGGTATCAATACTGTTGGTCTTGATATCGATTTTTATCGAGGAAGCGCCTGGTTTATCTTTGTCCCAGCTAAATTCGCCATCGAAGTCATTAAACCGACCAACCATCACGCTGTAGCCCAGGTGAACTATGCGAAATTGAATAAAGGCGTGCATGCCCTTAATATCAACACCATAATCAGCTGCTGTTGCGGAAAAACTGGCACTCATTGTCAATAAAAGGCCCAGACCCAGTTTTTTAATAATTAATGCATTACATCGCTTCATGCTTACGCTCCCATAGTAAAATTAAATATCAGTGAAAATCTGTGATTTAGACAGGCAAATTACCTGGTAGTTGCTATCACCCGAGGCAATATTAACGGCATTCGCAGCCCGCCACAAATCGACTGAAACCATTATTGATTGGGGATACCGCGTGAGAATTAACTCATTGTACGTAAAAAGAGGGACAGAATTTTTCTATAATACCTGTCAGAATAGCCCACTAATTTTACTATAATCCTTACAAACGGGGTGATGAAACATGGCTAAGGCTTTTGCTTCCCAGGCTGATCTGGAAGAAAAACAGGTAACCTTCAGTAAACTTTCAGAGCATGCCTATGCTTATACGGCGGAGGGTGATCCAAATACTGGTGTCATTATTGGCGACGACAGCGTCATGGTGATCGACACTCAGGCGACGCCTATGATGGCCCAACGTGTCATTGATAAAATTCGTACTGTCACAGATAAACCCATTAAATACGTGATGATGACCCATTATCATGCGGTTCGAGTTCTTGGCGCATCGGCATATGAACCCGAGCATATTATCGCCAGCCAGGACACCTATGACCTGGTGGTTGAACGTGGCGAGGCTGACTGGAAATCGGAATTCGAACGCTTCCCTCGCCTATTTCAAGGTCATGAAAGTATCCCGGGTTTGACCTGGCCAACGATTACTTTTCAGGGAGAGATGACTCTGTGGATGGGTAAAGTGGAAGTGAAGTTTCTACAGCTCGGTGCCGGTCATACCAAGGGTGATACAGTCGTCTGGCTGCCAGAGGAAAAAGTACTCTTCAGTGGCGATTTACTTGAGTATGGCGCTACACCTTACACTGGCGACGCCTATCTTAATGACTGGCCGACAACGCTGGATAATATTTCTGCACTTGGTCCAGAAGCCCTGGTACCAGGCCGCGGTAATGCCCTGGTTACGCCGGAAACGATCGCAGCCTGCATTGGTGGTACCCGTGATTTCGTCACCAAGATGTATGCGTCTGTAAAAAAGGGAAAAGATGAAGGAAAAGATCTGAACACCATTTACAAGGAGACTTACGCGGCCCTGACACCAGAATTTGGCCATTGGGTTATATTTGATCACTGCCTGCCCTTTGATGTCACGCGTGCCTATGACCTGGCCAGTGGTATAGAAGACCCTCGTGTGTGGACAGCGGAGCGCGATGCTGAAATGTGGGAGTCTCTGGAAAAGTAGATAGCCGGTTTTTCAGCGAATATGGAAAAGCTACGAACAGATTTGGGCATAGACGACCCTGATGGTTTCTATGCCCGTTTGATCGAATTGCATGAAGGCCTTTCCACTGAGCAAAGTCAAAAGATCAATGCCAAAATAATATTGATGCTAGCCAACCATGTTGGTGATGTTGAAGTTTTGGATGAAGTACTCGACTACATTAAGTCTACCTTAGACAATACCTAGATACTCAAGCGTCCTGTAGTTTGACGAAAATAGCTTCTGGGATTGGAGCCTTTTCACCCTTATCGTAATCGTAACAAACTATAAGTCCGTCCCCCTCTGCAGCCACTCTTTCGTGTCCGAGACTGTAAACGGCGTATTTCATCAGAAAACGATCAGCTTCCAAATCGGTGATATATGTACCAATCACAATAGTATCCGGATAGGTTAATGGCAGTTTAAATCGACATTGAGTAGAAGCCAGGATAGGACCAATCTTCTCAATTTCGACTGAACTTGCCAGACCATTCGCTTCGAAGTAGTCAAACCGTACTTTTTCAAAATAACGGAAGTACATTGTATTATTAACGTGTTGGAAGGCGTCCATATCGGCCCATTCGACATGTCTTTCCACGTTAAATGAATATTGCTTTTTGAATTCGTCCAGGCTCATTTATTTCATGGGTATTTCGATTTAAAGAATAGTATTGGAATAAAATTATTCGTAACTATCGACCTGATAATTCTGTTGTAGTGTCTCTACCAATTTATCTCTGACGAGTATAACTTCCAGTAATGGATCCTTTCTATACTCGGCGACTTCCTTTTCGGTATAGGGTATGAAGTCATCTTCTAGTTGATCTGCATTCATTGTATAGAGTATCCAATTGGTTACTTCCGCCAACTCCTTATTATCAAGTGGCGACGAAGAAGCACCGGGCACCTGTACCAGGAATGATCGTGATTCGGGATGTTGTGCAAAATGTCCAAGATACTCACCCAGATCAGGTACAACATCAGGTGCACCTTTACCGCTCATCTGGTGACATCCGGAACAAAACAAGGCGAAATTTATTCTTGCTCTTTGCTGATAAGATTGAAATTCAGTCGAATCAGCAAGGACCGGCGACAAAGTAAAAAAGGCAAATAGAACTACGACTAATCGCACTTCAATCTTCTTTTATTGTTTATCAGTCGCTATACCGACGATTACGCCAGTCGAACAATGATAAAGAGAACTTTCTGTTCCCAGACACCAATTTGTATCGTTGTTTGAAAAGGCACGATAAGGTGGTTTGTCAGCTTCATTCTTATTACATAAACAGCGACCGCAACTGGTCTTACCACAACAGTCATTATAAGAAATGATGTAGTGTTTATTGTCGGCAGGGTTAAGACAGGTGCCAATCCATGTCATGGGTGACATCTCTGTACCGGGTGGACAAGACATGTGTGTGCCGCCGCAACAACTGCAAAGAAAACCATCTATAGCACAATAACGCCAGTACTCACAGGAGGTTGGATCACCAGGATCATCTATTCGCCCCGTCGTCTGTGATGCAACACCATGATAACCATTACCAGAATCATCAGTCGCACCACCAGCCGCCCTTGCCACGGGTAGAAGGGGTATTGCAGTAGAACCAACCAGCACTGTGCCCAGGCCAGTCAAAAAACTTCGCCTCGAAGTTTGTCGAGCAATATTACGTGACGAAGCTTCTGTCAATTTATCGAGCCATTTCATATTTTTTTACTCCTACTGCACTTCGGCAGGCAAGTCATCGTCTTTGTCATTGCCAGTGTGTGTTTTAATATAATCCTGGATAGAGGCGACTCCACGTTCCTTTGATTCAAACAAACTTTCCAGGTGCTCACGGGAATTGATGATACCCATGGATGCTATTTTACCTTGCTCATCGATCAGTATTGCATAAGGTAATTTGGATACGCCATAGGAACGACCCAGTATCTCTGATGAGATATAAGTGAAATTTTCCAATTGATGTTCATTAATGTACCCATTGTGATCGTTATTCTCACCATCACTGGCAAGGATGACTTCCAACCAGTCCTTCTCACTTTTATCTGCCGACTTTACTACCGGCAACAATGTCTTACAGACAGGGCAGGTAGGAGAAACGAAAAACAGCAGTTTGCTTTTCCCACTTTCTGGTACCCCACCAATAGTAATCATCTCACCCTTAATGTCCTGTAAATCCAGACTTGGAGCCTCTCCACCGACCTTCAGATTTTGATTGATCATGAGTGCGCCGGCAGGAGCTACTCGCTCGTATAACACGCCTATTTGTCTGACCAGGGCGAACAACATAAGCCCCATTATGACAACGACCACCCAAAGTAAAATATTGGAAATTATTAATGCTTCAACCATGAGTTCTCAGTACCTTTAATAAATCTTTGTTAACCAACAACTGGTTAATAATGTTGTAAAACAAGCAACCAATGATGGCTGCCAGGAGCACTACCGTCCAGTCAAACCAGAGTAATTCCCTCGCTTGCACGGACGCTGTAATGCAATAAGCGAGAAATATTAATAAACCATTGCGTAGTAATAACCATTCGCTAATGTTTTGTTTTTGTTCTGTTCCACCACAACCACAATCAATACTGCGTCGGCCTTTTATTAAATTAATGCCAATTGCAACCATATAAACCAATAATAAGAAAGAGGCGGAGATCGCGGCTAGTCCAGAACTAATGGGAATTAACAAAGTAATACCCGTGAGCATTTCAAGTGTAGGAATAGAGTAGATAAAAAAGCTTAACAAGCTATCTGGTATAACTTGATAATCGGAAAGAGTCTGTTTGAATTCAGAAATATTTTGGAATTTATGAAAACTGGCCACAACAAAGACGTAGCTGAGTATCAACGAACAGGTAATAGCGATGACAGGATCAATTTGCATTAGTAATGGCTACGTGAAGATTATTTTACCGCGTGCAACATCATAGGCATCTCAAAAGCCTTGCCACCTATAACGCGTTTCCAACTGCCATCCTTTGCGGAATATACATCAAGATTATAGTTTCCATTAGTAACAACCAGAAAAGGGTCGTCACCTTTTGTCACTGTAATAGATACGCCCCATTCCTTTAAAATAAATCTATTTACCCGTTTCTTACTTTTAACATCAAAAACCCACACTTCGCTCCCACCGTCCTTATGACTGCCGTCGTAACCATCTTTGTGCATCAGAACATAAAGCTCACCTTTCTCATGTGCGCTAATAATTTGCCATCCACCAGGACGCCATTTTTCTGATTTATCTTTATCTGACAAAAGAGACCAACTTTCTAAGATCTTCGGTGTTTCAGAAGACATGTCGATCGGCTGCACTTGAGCATTAAAAGAAGGAAAATAAGCCACCTTCCCTATTCTTGCGTTAAAGGCGAAAAGTGGGTCATCATCACCACTAAAAAATTTCTTTGTGCGTTTTTGGCTTTTAACTTTGCCATTCTTGTCCAGATGGGAAACTAACATCAAGTCATCACTACATAGACTGGCGAAACTTAGTTTCCCAGTAGGATAGATCATGCTACAGCCAGGTATCTGTACTTCTGAAACAATCTTGCGTTTATCGATGTCGATAACCGATACGGATGTCGCGGGTGTAAAATTAAACAATAACAAAAACTTTTCATTATTTAAAAATTGCAGGGTGTTTTCGTAAGTAACCAATTGCCCGCGTTTACCTCCGGGCAATGCTATTTCATCTATGGGACTCAAATTGACCTTGTCGTAGACAGTAATTACATCAGTGCGCTTACCACGCAGACGTTTGGAGTAAAAAGTTTCCGCAGCGTACAACTCAGATCGGGTTGATGAAGGTAGAAATGAACCAAACTGCCCAACACCCAAAGAACCCTTATAATTCCTATTTTCAGCTGCCACATCAACAATCACAACCTTGCCGTCAGCCAATGCAAAAAAGTTTGTGTCGTGGGCATAAATCCAGGTATTCGGATAAGACGCCGGCAAAGTCTCAACTACATTATTTGGATCGTTAGGCAGATCGGCGAAAGCAAAACTTGTTATAACAGTTGTCAGGATTCCAATTACGAGGCGATTCATGTAGGTCACTCCAAACGGTTTCAATATGAAATGCAGCCAAAAGGACAGATAATCTATCATACCCGATTACTATCACCTATTGGACGTACGTCCTAAGCTCTAAACCACTCAGCCAAAAAATCAAGCTTCAAAGCTTAGAAAACTAAAAAGCCAACCGACCCGCTAAACCGCAGGTGGTTGACCTTTAATAATTACGACTCTGTACTAAAAGTTGTAGTTAATGCTGCCACCAATCCAACGTGGACGACCGTAGTATTCTTCTATCCAACCCAATGCAGCAGCCAGATCAAATGATTGAACGATGTATTCCTCATCCGTCAGGTTGTTAGCAAAAATCGCGGCTTCCCATTTTTCATCAGCAGTGGTGTAGGACAAACGTGCATTAACAACATGATAACCATCCTCGGTAACCGCTGGCGCTCTGGTCAAGCTATGATAATGCTCGGAGCGATAATGAAAGTCTCCCTGAATAGCAACATTGCCATTGAAAGCAGCCCACTCATATCTTGCCAGACCACTTAGGTTCCATTTTGGTGTTTGTACTGCTTTCGTTTTTGCACCTGATGGCAGCGTAACTTCGTTATCATTGTATGAAACACCAAACATGAGATCCCAACCTTCTGCAGGTGAAGCAAACAATTCTGCCTCAAAACCATAGTTCTTAGCATCAGGTGCGCTCACCACGTTGGTCGCCAGTCCAATAATATCGAAGGCCTGGTAGTTCTTGTAGTCGTTGTAATAAACCGAAACATTGAAGCGCGCTAAACCATCGAGCAAAGTAGATTTAAAACCAACTTCAAAGGCATCCAATTCTTCTTCGCTGAATAACATGTTAGCGTCAACAGCATTCTGCTGAGGAGGCACTGTAGGATCTAGGGCACTTAGATCAAAAGGTGAATTGAACCCACCACCTTTTACACCACGATTCCAACTGGCATACATTAATAAGTCATCAGTCGGCTTATAGTCAAGTTCTACTTTCGCTGACCATAGTCCTTCATCGTATTTGCCAGTGTAGGTACCTAAAGTTGCCAGAACGTTGGGATTGCCGCCACGCTCTATTGTGCCGTCCCTGGGAAACAAAACGGCATTATTCGCATAAGTAAAATCAACACTCTCTTCTATCCAACGAAACCCACCGATCACAGTAAATTCATCATTAAGATCATACTCAACCTGTCCAAAAACGGAGAAAGAATCCTTTTCCGATGTCGAAGGTGTATCCAGCCCGGTTACTGGTGGCAATCCACCCAGACCAAAGACAGGAATTTCTGCACCGTTAGCATCATCTGATTCAATGCCCAGATAGTATAAACCAGCAACCCATTTCATCTGATCTGATTCACCGTTTAATCGTAATTCCTGAGACCATTGTTCTGCATCCGTGTTCAGGAAAAAATTGAAATCATTAAATGGACTAGCATCAGAATCTTCTATGTAATCGCGTTCTACAGATTGGAAATCACTGATACTAGTTAATTCCATGCCATTACTGAGTTGCCACTTTAAAGTGCCACTGAATCCATAAGTCTCAAGGTCGTTAAAACCGAGTCGATCGTAGTCACCGGCAAAAACATCGCCATCTTGATCGCTATAGCCGTTGAAATTACCTGTTCCAGGTGTTTTAAAACCCAATCCCGTTGCGGGGTCAAAAGAACCATCCACATTGTTAAAAAAACCGGTACGTATCTGTTGTAATGAATAACGTGCATTGATTAGAAACTCAACATCGTTATTAGGTGTAAATAACAACTGTACGCGACCAGCATAATCATTCGCATTATTCAGATCATTACTTGTATCAAGACGATTTGTGACATAGCCACTATTATGATGCGTGGATATTGAAGCTCTGGCAACCACGGTTTCACTGAGCCCACCGCCAATAGCACCCTCAAATTTCACCTGATCATGTTCACCAACAGTAACCTGTCCATAACCACCAAATTCATGCTCGGGTTTTCTTGTTACAAAGTGTGCTAAACCACCCGTCGCATTACGGCCAAATAGTGTCCCTTGTGGCCCACGTAGAATTTCAACACGGTCCAGATCGAACAAGGCAAAACCTGCACCGGACATCTGGCTTATATAAACTTCATCCACATATAAAGAAACCGGACTTTCCTGGTTCGCAACAAAGTCACTATTAGCGGCACCACGAATTGCCAGACCATAATTAGCCTCTCCGTTGGGCTGAACAGTAGAAACGCCAGGAGCTAAAGCCGTAATTTGTTGAGCGTTTGAGTAACCAAGAGTACGCATCTGGTCACCAGTGAATGCCGATATAGCAATACCTACATCCTGAACATTCTGTTCACGTTTTTGTGCTGTGACAACGACTTCTTCAAGCACCGCAGCGTTTGCGACAAATGGCAGCAATACCAGACTTAGCAAGCTATTTATCACTATTGAGATTCTGAAATTCATATTCACATACTCCCCGTTATTTAAAATTCACCCGACCTGAAATTGGCATTTCAGCGGACAAGGCATAAATTTCTTTGCTTAAAATTTGCCCTTCGGCACTTATTCTGCGAAATTGGTCCTAGGACGAACGTCCTCTTTAGGACAATCGTCTAAATATAACTGTTTTAGTTTTGTTGGTAAAGTACAAATTTTAAACAATATTCCTAGTTTTAGGGATATAACTGTTTCTTATTTGCAACATTTTTTACCGAGCCCTCGTAAAACTGTGTTATCCGGAGGGATCTGTAAAACTGAAGTCGATGATGAACGATAGATAATTAATTTCTATGATCCAGCTCAATGATTATACGTAAACGACAAAGCTTAAACCGTCCGGGCACAGCCACACATCAAAAGGGTCTGTCGCGTCTGCTCAGCATCCTCGATGCGGCAAGGGATATATTTATGGATGAAGGTTATACCAGCCTGACCATGCGCAAAGTAGCGACTAAAGCCAACATTTCCATTGGTAACCTGAATTACTATTACAGAACCAAGGAAGATTTGCTTCGTGATTTACTCGAATATGTTATCACTCCTTATTTAGAGGAATTTGATCGTACTCGACAAAACGCAGGCGAATCCCCGGAAAAGCAATTGACGGCTGTTCTGAAATTCTGGATAGATGATCTGGCAACACCGGAAACCACGGTATTTTTCCCTGAATGCTGGGCGCTGGCAAATCATAACCCTTTTGTCGCAACACTTCTTGACGATATGTACATCAAAGCTCGGCAAGTATTGAATGAGTTAATACCACAAATAAACCCCTCACTAAGTCAGAAAGAGAGTGAGCAAATCGCCCTGCATATGTGCGCTTCCATGGAAGGCCTGACGATCTTTGCCGGACATAAGAAACCCTGGTCGAAACAACTGAATAGCCTTAAACAAATAAGTATTAATAACTTCATGGATATTATTAAAAATACAAAGGGATCAAAACGTAGCAAAGAGAATCTGTAAATATGCGTATAATTACTTCTTTTAGATTTAGCTGATTCATTTCAACTAATTTCAATCAACAGTTATTATCTAATTTTTCCCGGTTCAGATTTTTGACGCATGAATGACATGCCTGCCAATCAGAAAACCGCCCTGATGGTGGTTTCACTTAGTTCGTTCATCATGCCTATGATGCTCTCAAGTGTGAATGTCGCCATTCCAACGATCGCACTTAAATTGCATGCCGATGCCTTGCAATTAAGTTGGGTAAGCACAGCCTACCTCTTAACTGCTGCCGTATTTCTTTTGCCCTTTGGTAAGGTGGCGGACATGATAGGTCGCAAAAAGATCTATTTATACGGTATGAGTACAGTTATCACTGCATCATTGCTGGCCGCAAGCTCTCGAAGCATTGAAGCGCTGATAATGTGGCGCATCTGGCAGGGTATCGGTGCCGCTATGTTATTCGGCACAGGTGTTGCGATATTGACTTCAATTTTTCCACCTGAGAAAAGAGGTCGGGCACTTGGTATTAATGTATCGGCAATTTATTTCGGCTTGACATGTGGTCCACTATTCGGTGGATGGGTTACGCAGCATATTTCATGGCGAGCCGTTTTTGTTATCCATGTACCGGTAGCGATTTTTGTATTGATTCTTTCCAAAGTAAAACTAATTGGAGAATGGAAAGGAAAAGAAGGACAAAAACTGGATATCATCGGGTCGCTAATTTATGCCGTTTGTATTATTTCCCTGATGATCGGTCTGAGTAAAGTACCAGGGTGGAATGGTTTCATATTGCTAACAGTAAGCTTAGTCAGCCTGGTATTTTTTATTCGATACGAACGCAGGCAGAGATACCCTTTGCTTGATATCAAAATTTTTAGTGGTAACCGCGCACTCAGTTTTTCCTGCCTGGCCTCGTTAACATTATATACCTGCACTTTTGCACTGACTTTTCTGATGAGTCTTTATCTTCAAAATGTTAAAAACCTCTCCCCTCAATTCGCAGGTGTGATCATGATCTGCCAGCCAGTGATTATGGCGCTTTTGTCTCCGTCAGCAGGAAAACTCTCAGACAAAATTGAACCACGCTATCTCACTGCCATGGGAATGTCTCTTATTGCAATTGGCCTTGCCCTACTAACACGCTTACACAGTGAATCTACCATTGGATATATTCTTTGTTGTTTGTCCTTCACCGGCATCGGCTTTGCACTCTTCGCTTCTCCCAATACCAATGCCATCATGTCTTCGGTTGATAAGACAAACCTGGGAGTCGCTTCAAGTTCTGTTAGCACTACGCGTGTACTGGGACAAATGTTCAGTATGGCGGTGGTGACAATGGCCTTCGCGATGGTCATGGGACCACTTAGTATTAGCCCGGAAACCACACCATTGTTGTTGAAAGGAATCAGGCTCAGTCTAATGGTAACCACATGCCTGGCGGTGCTCGGAATTTATCTTTCCATGGCCCGAGGAAATGTGTGTTAATTAGTACTAACTCTCGCTAATGCTTACATACACTTCCGTGCTGTGCACAGAAGTACTTTCTCCCATGTCTGATTTTTCTGCCTTATGCAAAGCATTCATGTGATTATCACTATCCAGTTTCGGCCAGCGTCCTTTATAGGACAAAGCAACTCCACTTAATGTTATGTCATCGATCACAGCAATTAACTCAACTTCTCCAGAATCATTATGCAGCCGCACCTTATCGTTTTCCTGGATGCCAAATCGTTTCGCATCGTCGGGATGCAAGGTAACACTTGCTGGCCCAGAACGTTTCATAATACCTGCATCATTTGCGTAGGAATCATTCATACGCCACAGCGAGGCCGGCGTTAGCAAGCGCAACATTCCCGGTGCAGATCGCTCATCAGCCGATGCTTGGGGCGTCCTCGGTAGGCCTTGCTTCTCGGCCTGCTCTGATGCAATTTCAATTTTTCCGCTCGGTGTCGGAAATTTTAGATCATCGTAAAATATGATGGCCTCGTCGCCAATAGCGATGTGACCCTTTCGTTTAAACTCGTTGAAATCAAAACCCAGCCCCATTTGATTCATCATATCAGCAATCAAGCTTTCATCGCTTTCGTATAATTCTTTTTCTTCGAATCCCATTGCCCTGGATAATCGACGAAATATTTCCTGATTAGGCAAGGACTCGCCCATAGCATCCTGCGCCTTCGCCTGTACTCCCATCAACATGTGAAAATAACTGAAAGTAAGATCATCAAATTCAAGAAAACTTGCAGCAGGCAATACAATGTCAGCGTAATCTACTGTATCGGTATGAAAACATTCGATGGCAACTGTGAACAAATCTTCACGCTGCATCGCCTTACAGAATTGCTTGTGATTCGGAACAGATGCAACCGGATTGGTATTCCAGCTAAACAGTGCCTGATACTTCCCCTCCTCGCTCAAGGCATCTGCGAAATCCATATGACTAATACTGTTACTCTCACCACTCCCTAATTTGCTGCACTCAAGTGCGCCGAAATCGATGCCCGCTACCGCCGGTGTCATATTCAGGTAACAAAAACCGCTACCGGGCTTACCAACATTTCCAGTCATTGCCGGTAACAGACCGATCGCACGCATAATGTTGCCACCCATAGCTTGTCGTTGCAGACCCTGTCCAGCCCACATTAACGCAGGTCCGGCACCATAAATTTGTGCAGCGGCTTCAATCTGACCGACTGGCACGCCAGTATGTTCTTCACCCCACTCCGGAGTTGCGCTATCGATAAGGCCCGCTATTTCTTCTGCGCCAATGGTATGTGCATCGATAAAATCGTCATCAAATTTTCCTTCTCGCCTGAGGATGTGCAAGAGACTGTAGGCGAGCGCTGCATCAGTACCGGGTCTTGGTTGAAGATGCAGATCAGCTTGCTTCGCAGTTTCCGTTCTAATCGGATCAACCACGATCACTTTTGCCGGCGATTCCGGTAGCCAATGCTTATGAGCGTGAGGTGCAGAGTGTGAAGGGTTTGCACCCCAAACAAGAATACAGGCACTGTCTTTTGCTGTTCTTGTATCAAAACCTACATAAGATTCGCCGTATAACAAACCCCACGCCGCATGTCCCGCAGCGTTACATATGGTGTCACCACTCACATCTGTACAACCCAGGCGATTGAAGAAACGCATCGGGAATTCCAGGGCAATCAGAGAAAGTGTGCCTGAATAATGCGTATTAAGAATAGCCTGCGGTCCGACGTCATCCACTATACTCTTGAGTCTTGTTGAAACAGTATCAAGAGCTTCCTGCCACTCAATGCGTTCAAACTTACCTTCGCCTTTAGCACCGACACGCTTCATCGGATACAAGAGACGAGCTTTTTCATCAAGCCAGACGCCATTGTAGGCAAGTGCACATTTGCTACAAAGCCTGCCTCGGGATACCGGATGGTCAGGGTCACCTAACACTTGTTGAATCTTATTATCGACCTTGTTGACGATAATCCCACAACCGTCATAACAGTCTCGCGGGCAGTTACTGCGAATTGTTTCTACTACTTGATTCATAATTATGATTCCGTATTAATTTCGTAATTTTTCTTCGAATCGCGTTGCAAAATGAAACACGTCTTCGTCACATACATCTATACATCTACCACAATTTGTACAATCACCACTCAATACAGTCGGGCTTGCACCTTCATCTTCGCCAAGCAGAGGTAAAGTAATTACCTGTGGTTCAGGGCAAACTCGAAAACAATCTCCACAATCAGTACAGGCTTTACGTCTAATTGCACTCACTCTTATCAAAGAGAACTTCCCCAACAGACCATAAAAAGCACCGACTGGACATAAATGAGAACACCAACCACGGCGACTAACTATAAGATCAAATAAGAATACCGCCAACACGATTGCCCATGCGACGCCCATGCCGAATACGAGTCCACGTTGTAACATGGTAATCGGATTGACTACTTCCCAGGCAATGCTACTGGTTACTGCAGACACCACAATAGTCATAAACAGTAACCAGTGTCTGATATTCTTTTTAGGTTGCCAGCTTAAGTTCAAACCGAGCTTGATGCGTAACCAGAATGCAACATCGGTGACAATATTGATCGGACACACCCAGGAGCAATAGGCACGCCCACCAACCACCAGATAAAAAACGAGAATTGTCAGCGCGCCGAGAGTTGCCACCGTACCCATCTGGTGTCCGCCACTTATTGACTGCAAGTAAATATAGGGATCAGTAAAAGCAATTGTATCGAGGAAAATACTTGAGGCAAGATTACCTTTCAGTATCCAGTAACCGTACCAGGGGCCAGTAAGAAAAAGCGACAGCAATCCGAATTGTACAAAACGACGTAATAACAGGTAACGCTGGCGCAGGAACCAATTTCTCTTGAAATGTGCAGGATTTGCATCGATGGCCTCGCTCATCAAATTTAAACCACTGACAAATCGTGTCTAACTAAATTACGCGGCAACACCTTAATGGAAGCTTCATGAGTGACGCAATCTTTTTCACATTTACCGCAACCGGTACACTTATCAGTGTGAACCGTAGGTTCAAAATACCAACGCCCATTGGACTCAGTTCTCTCCATGGTGATGGCTTCATCTTTAATGGGACAGGCCAGATAACAGGCTCGACAATGTGCCACTCCGGTAGTGCTGTAGCAGGTATCAACGCCTGTTAGCACTGCCACGCCCATATCGGCATCGTCAATATTTGTCAGTTCTTTACTAAGCGCATCGGTGGGACATGCTGCTGCACAAGGAATGTCTTCACACATCTCACAGGGAATATCTCGGGCGACAAAATAAGGTGTTCCAGTCGCGACATCATCACCAAACTTCGCTAACGAGAGTGTGTCATAAGGACAATCACGCACACATAAACCACAACGCACGCATGCGCCGAGAAATTCATTTTCATCAATTGCGCCCGGCGGCCGAATAGCCCAGGCCGGCAATGATTTGGACTGTTCGCTATAAGTCCCCAGTAACAAACCAATAATACTGACGGAACCCGCCGCCTGTGCGCAACGACCCAGAAACTGACGTCTATCTAGTGATGGTTTTTCGTCCATTATTAAAATTATAGATTACACAGCAACCTGAAGTACGAATGGTGAAGCTGCAATCTAAAATAGTTTAGTACGCTTGTCCAGTTATGTTCGGGCTATGTGGAACATGTAAGCTATCCAGACCATATTCTCCAGGTAGATGGACAGCTATTATTTTCAGGCGTAAATTGTAATTTCAACAGATACATTTAACCGTATTTAGGTGTACAATCTCGCGGCTTTTTTTATAGACAATGACGTTCACTACAACAATACACAGGTACTATCATGCTCGAATCACTAGAAAAACTGGCAGCTGACCCGATTCTCGGCCTGACCGCGGCATACAACCAGGACAACAATCCCAATAAAGTGGATCTTGGTGCTGGCGTTTACAAAGATGCCGATGGCAACACACCTGTATTTGCCGCAGTGAAAAAGGCTGAGACTATCTGGCATGCGCAGGAGACAACCAAGGCCTATATCGCTCAGCCCGGATTTGAGGATTTCAATTCGCATCTGGTCCCGCACCTCTTTGGCCAGAATCATCCCGCTCTTAAGGACAATCGACTGACTTCGATTATGGCTCCCGGTGGCAGTGGCGCCTTACGTATAGGTGCTGAAATGCTCAATCGCGCTCAACCCAATGCGACACTTTGGGTAAGCTCACCTAGCTGGGGCAACCATACTCCCTTGCTTGGTAGTGCCGGACTAAATATTCAGGAATACGCGTACTACGATAAAGAGAGTCATGGCTTACGTTTTGACGACATGCTTAGTGACTTAAAACAGGCAACAAAGGACGATGTTGTTCTATTGCACGGTTGCTGTCATAACCCGACTGGTGTGGACCTGTCTAAAGATCAATGGGATGTTATCGCCCAGTTAGCACAACAACAGGGTTTCCTTCCTTTTGTTGATACGGCCTATCACGGTCTTGGAGAAGGATTGGTGGAAGACGCTTATGGAATATGTAAGCTGGCTGAATCTGTAGATGAAATGCTGGTGTCCTATTCCTGTTCTAAAAACTTTGGCCTCTATCGTGAACGCACCGGTGCAATTATTGTGCTCGGCAAAAATCAGGAAGCAGCTGAAGCCAGTAGCAGTCATATCACTAATATTGCCCGCCAAATATACTCCCTGCCCCCGGCCTATGGTGGTGCCATTGTCAAAATCATCCTTCAGGATCAGGAGTTGTATGAAAACTGGAAGCAGGAACTGGATGAAATGCGGGAACGTATTAACGGATTACGCGTTCTGTTTGCCGATACCCTGGCTGATAAAGGGTCCTCAACAGATTTTAGTTTTATCAAAGATCAGTATGGTATGTTTTCTTTTCTGGGCATTAGCAAAGAACAAATACAACGCTTACGCGACGAATACAGTATTTATATGGTGGGTTCGAGTCGCGCGAATGTTGCCGGCATAAGCCCGAAGAATATTGACTATCTTACCGATGCGATAATATCGGTATTGTAATTTCTGATCGCTTGTTGCTGACCTTGATGCCAGTAACAAGCGATTTTGCCCTGCAGTGACAAGCTAGACGCTTTCGCTCATATCCTATACATTGATGAACTACCTGCTGAAAGGGGTTTGTAATGTCCATCGTCAACTTGCTTCATTCGCGTCCAGTTTTTTTCTGGATGTCCGCTCTCTTATTACTAATATCCGTTCAATCTAAAGCAGAACAAACGAAACATGCAGCGATAGATGGCGCAGGCTTGTTTGCGGAGAAATGTTTGTCCTGTCATGCATTACCCGGGCCCTGGCCAGATGCGGCTGGATTATCAAAACTTAGCAGCGAAGAAGTGTACCGTGTACTTACGGCTGGTCTTATGCGGGAACTCGCCAATGACCTCAATGATGCAGAGCGACAGGCTATAGCAAGTTATGTCGGCAGTCTGAATCCCAACAAGCCATCACTTGCAAGCGGGGGTCTGTGTAAGACTACAAATAATACGAATAACAAGTCGTCTGATACATGGCCCGGATGGTCAATAGATAACGACAATCATCGCTTTGTTCGTAATTTCAATATCAGTAGATCGCGAATACGTGATCTAAAATTGAAGTGGTCATTTGTTTTCCCCGATACCGCGCCCTTCACAAGTGCCGGCAATCAACCAACGGTTGTAGACGGTCGGCTCTACATCGGCAATATGAACGGGATGGTTTACGCCCTGGATGCTGAGTCGGGTTGTACTCACTGGTCTTATAAAGCCAGAACACATATTCGAACAGCCATCCTTGTTGCAGATGATACAGTCGTTTTTGCTGACTACGAATCGAACGTATACGCACTCAATGCACAAAGTGGTGCAATACGATGGATAAGCAGGGCAGATGAACAACCTTCGGCTAGAGTAAATGGTAATTTAACCCTGCACGATGGAGTAGTTTATATTCCTATATCCTCGAATCAGGAATTTACCGTTTCCTGGAAACCTGAAACACCCTGCTGCAGTTTTCAGGGAGTAATCGTAGCCCTCGATCTAAATACTGGCAAACAAAAATGGAAGACAACGCTGATCGATGAACCACTACGTGTAATCGGACTAAATTCCAAAGGTAATAAACGTTATGGCCCTTCCGGAGTTGCTGTCTGGTCTGTTCCTACGGTAGATGTCAAACGCCAACTACTTTATGTCACTACGGGCAATCAATATACCGAGCCGCG
>WLWI01001737.1_pt1 | contig 18842 bp, 10 predicted proteins | sample 6701501 | NCBI WGS metagenome assembly WLWI01 (sample SAMN12718690, study PRJNA515312) | sponge metagenome | isolation source: marine sponge | host: Mycale hentscheli | place: New Zealand: South Island, Marlborough, Capsize Point | collected 2014-11-01
TGGCCACGTGCAGCCCGTACGCATGCGTTTCCTTACGCGGGTAGCTTGTTGCCACACCTCCTCGGTGTGGGCCGCCGCCGTGACCCAGCTCCCGCCGTTAACCTTATTTAACTACGTTAAATGGCATAAATTATGGCTAATTCCAGTTATAGTAGCATAACTGAAGCTTCTAAGAATGTACTGAAGAAATACACCAAATATTTTATCAAGACAAGTAAGTTTGCCCTACTATGTTTTGGTTCAAGTACACTATCAGTGAAACACAGCTAAAGAATAAAATTCATAGGTTCAAAAAACTAGTCAGTTGCCTCATAACCATGGAAATTCGAGGACATTGCCACACAATTCCTTTTCCCTCGATCTGTGGAATTTGTGATTCGGTTGCTTTTAAATTATTATCAAAATGACATCAAAAGTGAACATATAATTAGAGAGCTCTCAAATAGAGACCAAACTTGTGATACTAAAGTTATTACCCAGAGACCAAATACGAATGTGTTACATTCTTTACTAATTTATCTATGATGATATTTTAATAATTCACTGGACTATAATGTTTATTTATCTTCTGTGTCATGAAGCATGTTCATACAACCAGTTCCCTTAAAGTTGCCACAAGCAGAATTGCATTCGATGTTGTGCTTCTTGCATGAGCATCTTAGAGTAGTACATTCAATGGCAATTACATCTGATTACCTGCTGCAAGTGATGAGGAGCAGGGGGTAGCGCTGTTAGTGTGAAGAGCATTTCTTGTAGCCCAGATACATTCATCAGGTACCCAATGGATACAAGAAAGCTTATCTCAGTATGAAAGCCACCAAGACACAAAACAAATCCTCTGAAATTATTATTCTCATGTTCTGATTCAATTATCATGAGAGCTTTTGTTCGGGTCATGCCACCACATCCAAACAAGGGCCAGACTCTTAGAAGACTCACTATTGAACTCTTATGTCATAGTTATTTACATATAAGTTGCATGTTTCACCTTACCAATATCATTAACTCTTAATCATATTCATAGCCATATGCACCCACTGACTTTGTATCACAGTCATCCACATATAAGTCTTGTAAGTTGTATACCTGAATTTGCCTATTAAGACATTGAGCGAGGATCTACCATACAGCCATTGTCTGCCGTTGTCTCTCACGCTAGCTAGCAGTGAGGCCTTAACTTGTGCGCTGTGGGCAGACACTTTGATAGGCCACACGGTCCTTCGAGTCAAGGCCATTTACGTGAGAATTTATGCGCTCCCGTATGGCTTTCCACCACAGTGGCTGATCATATGTTAAAATTGGTGTGACACCATGTCTCTGTGCATGTTCACTAATGAACATGAGTGTAGAATAAATGCATGTAGTGTCACTAGAATTCATGTCAACTATGGACAGAAACACAACTGATGCCTAACTTGGGTGGCCACCCTCGTGTACATACTGCATCATCCCGGACCATGATGGTCTGGGAAATCCTAAAATGAATGATGTTTTCCATAGCACATAAAGATTTTCATAACAGTTCTAAGCCTTGAAGTCTAACAGCTTTTGGAATGTCACAGCAGAAATTTTATGTCTTTCTTCCTCGTGATGAACCCTTCCAACAGCAGCTACATCAAGAGCAGTTACATTGGCTCTGCAGATTGACAATTCTGCATTGGTTTCAGGGGTAATGCCAACAATTATACCCATACCATGGAAGGTGTCATGACCATCCAATGTGTGAATGTTGCGGTCAACATTATCAGCTGCATACTGGATGAATTCTGTTAACAGGTTGTGAATGTCAGTTCCATGTGACCGTGCAATATTATGCTCAAACTTGTATACTTCTTGGTAGTAGCAACAAAATCCATGCTGATGGAGGGAGTCACCCAGCCCTAACTGTTGTGGTGCTAGCTGAACTCGGAGTCGAGTTGTTTGCATCACTGCTTGCCCAATTAAAGCAACATTTACTCCAGCTTTCTTCCCAACAAAAATATCTTCTAGCAGTACCCTCAGAGTATTTGGGAAGTACTCTATCCCAGCCTCTGGTGAGGTCAAGTGATTGCAATGGGAATAAACTTGATAGGACATTTTTAATGGCTTTAATGTCTTCCTTAGTAAGTTTTGCAGGTGTTTTCTCCTCTACAGTGAATTGTTTTTGCTGCTTACTCTGTAGTAGTCCTAAAGTACCAATCTTGCTGTTATTCCGAATGTGACAACATTTGGTTTGCCATTGATCTCTATCTGAATTAGTCCTCACCAAAGTGTTTTTCAAACTTAGCCTTCATGAGGCAATATGTATAAGCTTCATAATAGTGTCTGCTAGTCTCTGGTTCATAAAGTTAATCAGATCATTGATTGTCATTTGCTCATCATCATTATCATACAGTATTTTTCTACATCCAAAAACACTTCAACCCTCAAGTTGTTTAGAGCACGTCCAAGCTTTGGCCTTTTGAAATCCTTTGCAATGAATTAAGACATTGGTATCTGCTTCTTCGTGCAAAAATTGACACTGCAATTCAGATGGTAGATTGCATCAGCAGCATGCAAGTCATGCACATGTAGAATGCCTGCCTTCACAGTGTCAGACCAACCATCAGCTCACTCTTGGCAAATTATTAGAACTGTCTCCTTTATTCTAATGGTTTCCACCTGAAGAACATCATGTTTACATTTTCCCCCAACTTAGCTGTTTTTCCACAGAAGAAGGTCTGTTTTGAATGAAAAATCCTCCACAGATGACCAAAGCATAGCTCATTCTTTACTTGTACTTGGCATGACCTAATCTTCTTTAGTGTCTTTTGCAATTTGAAAGGATGACAGATTTGCGCTGACACTCCTAATGCACTACATACAGGCGTAGTATGAATACTGTATGTCCTTGCATCACTGGCCTTATTAATACTTGAACTCCCCTTAGCTGTTAAAATAGAAGATATGCCTCTTGTGCTAATAGAAGCCTGGCCTATAAATGCACTTCACTGGTTCTGCTTCTATTGCTGAAAATAAAGACTTAGAATTGCAGTTTTGTCCCTTTAAGATCAACCAACACTTCTTTATATGTCAGATATCTGCAACAATATCTCAGCATAGTGTTGGTTTCCATCAGTATAATAGCAAAACTGAAAGAAATGGGAGAGAGGAGTCACAATTAAAAGTTCAGATGACAATGATGCAATGACCAGGTGCTAAATGGTGCACTATTGCTGCTGGAATTTTATGAATAGAATCAAAGAAAGTCACTAAAGAGAAAATAGAATTTTAAGTTAACTTTAAACTGTAAAGATTATCTTCACTGACTGAAGACTCATTAATATACACAAAGCATCAACTGTTAGTAAAGAATGGACTCCAGGCATCAGGTACTAGCTGTTTTCTTCATAAAAGTATCGTATTTGCTCATAACTCCTTTGCTATTTAATGGTATATTTACTTTTGATGTAAGCAGTACCACATCTAACATATGACAAAAATACCAAAACCACAAACTGTGAAATAAGCATTAAGATACCAAATTGCCCACATGCTGATCAAGATGTCTGCTATCATCACTTCCAATGCCCTCAAGTAGATCCTGTAGTACAGCTTTTTCTCATGTCGATGCAGTTTGTGATGATAAGGATGAAGTCAAACCTCCTCAGAATATTATAAGACACTGCTGTGGTATTTGTAAACAGGAAGGAATGACACAGAACATGCCTCCAGAAAGCTTATCCATACTAACTGTTTTCAAACCGCTTGTTTGAATGCTATGTTATGACTTTATGTCTTGTATATCTCATTTTTTAGTTCAAAAATTTCATTACTTTATTTTTTTATTCTTTATAAAATCAAGGAGGGCAAGATACTCTCTTACTACAACTGTCAGGCAACACTAACATTAAGACACTAAGTTGAATAACAAAGAGCTCGCTGTCAAAAGTATTTACTAACTCTATATTCTCAATTTACCAGACTACTTCTTTAGCCTAGAATCAAAGAGTGCCTAATACTGAACATTTTTATGGTGCTCGGCAGTAATAGCAACAAAGCAAAACTTCCAATCCATGTATTTACTTCACTGAAAGTACAAAAATATTCATTTCTCAGAAAAAATATAATAAACGCTTACTTTGTAAGTTTTGTCAGGATATAAAGCATCATAGTTAGCTATAGTAACATAAAAAATTGATAGAGTGCAAAAAGTGGGCCATTGTATGTGCATGTTGTAGCCCTGTGTATTCCCAGTTAGCATTAGCGAATCTCAAGTCTCTGATCCCACAGCTGAATTGATTAGCGTATATATTGCCACCCACCACACCAGGGTAACATTTTTACTAAACTTACACAAGTAGGAGGAGGCATCGGCAGAAAAGGGTTGCATAACATTATAAGCAAAATAATATTAATAATAAATTAATAAGCAATCAAAATATGAGTAAAACAAATTAATATTTAGTAATCTTGATTGTTTTATATTTGAGAGTTCTTTGATCACTTTCCTCACTTGCCAATGATTACTTATAAATTCCTACCTTCATACAAATGCAGCTACATTTTTTTAATTTAGTAAATTATAATCGAAATTAGATTTATTTATTAAATGTTTTTCCAAGGACTCAAAAACAACAACAACAACACCAAATAAGTTGCTTATTTTAAGTTAATAAGAAAATAGCTAAAAGTTTGTCTATTGTAGGTAATGTTTACACAATATCAGCACTGTTATGGTAAAAATTAACTTGAAAGAAAGGGCACTATTAAAACAGTGTTGTACAAGTAATTATTATATAAAACTAAGAGTAAAATAAAAAAATAAACTTAAAGAATAGAAGTATAAGTTGTTTCTCCATATTTATATATCTAAATCTTTGAATTTTTTTCAGCTATGAATTTTAGAGTACAGCAAGTAATCAACATACAGTCAAAAATATTAATTACCCCTCTTTCTGTGTAGAATTTTTTTTTATAAATGATTATTTTGTAATGTTTATCTCGTTTTTTTTTCAAGGTTCACAGAAAGCGATTACATTAACAAGTTTACCATCAGCACATTATCGTCTGCATCCATCAGCACATCATCGTCTGCATCCATCAGCACATCATCGTCTGCATCCATCAGCACATCATCGTCTGCATCCATCAGCACATCATCGTCTGCCATTTCCAGGGAATATAACAACACTTACTTGCACTGCAGTGGAAGTGCCGTCTTTCATAACAATAGGATGGTTTTTTAATGATCACCCAATCAAACACTTCGAATTTGTGTTTATGGAGCATAACAGCTACCCATTGGTTATAGCAAATGAGACATTTGAAGTGATAGTAGAGTCGGCCATGTTATATCACACGACTGGCACTATGAATGCTGTTATTAATTTAACTGTGAATTCTTCAGTGTTAGTAGGGATGAATCTGAACAAACTGAGCTGCGGCTTAGGGTTAAATTTTATTGCGAAATCGTTGTCGGTTATCAATTTCGAAACTCCATCGGATATGAGGCCAGGTAAGTATTTTGTTTTACAAACACCATTTGCTCATACTTTATATTTTTGTCATTTGTTGTTTACTTTATATGTTCAAGTAGCTAAATTTAGCTATACACTATAAACACTCTACATAATGACTATAACCATAATTTAACATTGACATGAACCTACTGATTGTTATAAAAATCATTTGCTTATGATAATATAATATGGCTTGTACTGAATTGTTGTTACAGTGGCATTTGAACTTACTAGGCAGAATATACAGTGAGCGAGTGAAGTGAGCAGGACACTATACAGTAAGCAAGCATACATACAAATATACAAACATACATACATACTAGTGATGTGGAACTGATAGCTTCTTTTTTTTCTCAAAAATTATGCTGAAATTACAAAAAAAAAGTAGCACAATAAAAGGTCTTAAATTATTGTTCTGAGTAAGATCATGCCTAAATCTTATAGTTAACTGTCAGTAATCTCTAGATTGATAATTAAAAAATATGGGGATAAGAGATTTAATGGCGGAGCAACTATCTAAATAACAAGTCTTGTGCAGTTTGTTATGTCATTTTACTAGTTTAAGCAGTAAATGCAGTAAATGTACCTATATAGCATCTGACAGTAACCAACAGGCTATAAATCAGCAACTCAATTTTAACAAGTGCAAGTCTGATTTATACTTGTACAACAATACTCACACACAAACAAATGCACAGCAAGATTGCATACATATGGCTGAAGTATACATATAAAAGAAATTTATTTCAGAAATTTGGTAACCATCTAATGATGAAACGTCTATGTTAAAAAAATTCATTGAATTTTTATTAAGATTTTAGATTATAGTAAACTTTAACAATAGCGTTATAGTTTATAATTATAGTTAAAAAAAATTTGTGTTACTAAAATAAACAGTACTACAACTAAACTTTCGCAAGAATGCAATTTAGAAAGCGTGGCATTAAAAAAAACACAAAGTAAACTACGAAGTAAAGTCTTGCAAGTAAGCCTAAGATGTGTCAAATAACAACCTGAACAGCTTCAATTTTTCATATCAGCAAACTGCCTCTTTTGTGAAGAGAACTGCATCATTATGAAGGGCTCTAGGCACCTAAGCAGATATCATCCAGCATTCAATACTTGCAGAGATGAAGAAGCATTCAGGTGGAAAGATTAAGAGAAGCCATTTTAGAAACTTGTGAGGTATACCTTCTTTGTCAACAACTAATTGAAAGTGACCAATGTATGAGAGCAGTATTTCACTGAATATATAATAGTATGGCATCTGTATTTGTTAACATATTAATTATATTTTATCAAAAGGACACCTTTGACAATGAAAACATGGTACCCTTGTATAGCCATATTGCTTATATCATATCAACTTTAAGAAGAACTTGATATTAATAGTAATTATGTTTTAGGTTCATCTAATCATTATACATTTGTTTCACGGCTTAGTGTGTCAATACTTCTAATGATGATGACCTTACTTATTTCACTGACACTTATTTCAGGAATTATGCATTTACTACTTAAAAAGTGTAGGTAAGTTGATTTAAATACACAATACTATTTTCAGTTAAATTATGAATAAAGTTGCATTTGTAATTACAGCTATGAAATATCTAAAAATGAATTTTATTACACAATGTATATTGGACAGTGAGCTGGCAATTAGACACTACTAGATGTTGGTTATGGGAATCAACATAGTCTATGTGGGTATGATTCATTGTGCAAGACAGATAGGCTTAAATTGTAACAAAAACCTGGTTGAGGTAGCTATGAATGGATGTGGATGATAAGAAGAGTTATTGGCAGTAACTGAGCATTTATTTTTAATATCAAGTCAATAACTTCTTTATTGATTTAACAAGTTGTCAATATAAAAATATTTATGCAAGAGAGTTTGCACTGCTCATATCTGTAGCTCAAGCTATGAAATCACTTAACCTGGTTTATATGTGATACTAAGATTAATGCTATTATTCAGGGACATATTAAGGGGGGGGGGGGTCGACCTTTTTTCAGAATTAACCTTTTTTTGATTAGCTACTTTATTCCTTAACATTAAATGGAAGTATATCGTTGTTTTTCTCATCATTGTTTTTCGGTGATACAAAATAAAGAGTGAGTGAACTGGCTACACAGTATATAGCCAGCCCTAACACGTGGTACACTGCACATGTTCAATAAACACAAGGGTTGATAGAATGTTCTACAATAAGTTTAGGTGTCAAGTGCATCAATAACAAACTGTCAGTTTACTCAGTAAGCACAGTCTCCCACTGAGAGCTAGCAATACTTTGCTAACTAATATTTTTAATGTAAAGCTCTAACAAATTTGATATTGTCAACATTAATTGAGCTTCCCAGTTTCAAGGGAGAAAACATTGAATGCGTCCTTACTGGGAGAATTCACTAACATTTAAAAAAAGGATCTTACCCTCACTGATGTTGGCAAATTTCTTACTCACGACCATAAAGTGTAAAGAAGGTTAAGAAATAATTTACTCTCATACTCAACCAGGGCCTCCGCAGTCCATGCTCTCAAGAAATGCTATGACCAACCTAGAGTCACTAGCCACACTAGTTTTGAAAAAACACATCTGGAAAAAACTCACTGATGAGGGTGTCGGCCAACTCATTACTCTCATTCAGATGACTATTGCAACGATGAGAGAGTGCGAAGTTTGTTTCTCTTTCCTTAGGTAGTACTTGTGATTAGGCTTGTAGGCAGTTCTATTGTAACAGGCTGTTACTTCAGTACAAGGGGAAGTACAAAAGAACTGCAAGAGTTTGCAGATCTAGGACATGCCAAGCCAGTGCCAAGCGATGTACTCGACAAGCCCGAGTCATTCGTCTACTCTACCCTCTCATGGTGTTGTCAAGCTATACAGCACCACCACCAAGCTCAGATTTGTCTTTAATGCTTCAGTTAAAATCACCTGTGGTGTCTCACTGAATGACACTTTAGTCCGAGTTTCTACCCCTTATTAACTGATGTAATCCTAGCATTTCGAAGTCACATCATTGGAATGAGTGCGGACATATCAAAGATTTTCTGGGAAGTTTAACTTCATCAATACGACAGAGATATGCCCCGGTTTTTGCAGCCAATTTCTTGGGGTGGGGGAGGGCATCATGGACATACTCAAGACCAGAATGACATTTGGAGTTGCCTCTTCTCCATTCCTAGCTATGCAAGTACTATGTCAGTTGGCCAAAGACTATGAGAAACAGTGTCCTAGAAGCAGCTAAAATGAATCACAACTTCTACATGGATGATTGCTTACAGGTGTTGTAACTCCAGAGAAAGTCATGGCTGTTTAACAAGAGCTTATTGCCTTACTTAGCCAGGGTTGCATATGGTTGCACAAGTGGAGATCCTTGATACAAGAGTATTGGAGAATGTTTCCGCTGACATGTGGGAGGATGACCTCCACTGAATGCCACAATGCTCTTGGTCTCCACTGGGACACTAAAACTGACATGTTCCATGTCTGAACTCCTGTTCTTGGCATTGATGACAAACCTGCTAATAGGAAGTTAGCTTCTGACGCCACTAGGACTTTCAATATTCTTGGCTGGTTCGCTCCGTGTACTATCATGGTGAAGGTTTTACTGCAGCATTTGTCGAACTGAAGTTAGCCTGGGATGATCCAGTTCCATACCACATCGCAAGCACATGGAAGAATTGCCGCAATGAGTTTTCACTTTTCATATCTCACCCCCCCTCGATACTACTTGACTAAAGGAAAGAAAATCAGAAAATTTAGCTTCATGGTTGCAGTAATGGCTCAAATTAACACTGTCCAGCATGGGGCACTTACTAATGTGTAGTTTACGCCGACGTGCCTGTTTCTAATGCTCTCGTCTTGGCGAAGACTAAAGCCACTCCTATTTGTGGCTCTACTCCACTGTACAAACGTAATAGAGCTTGATTGTTGAGTAAGATTTCTTGCAGCACTTCGATGTTTCGTGGCTTGTAGAGTTTTCCCAGATACTCTAGCCACAGACAATGCCAATTTTATAGGTGCTCAGAAGATCTCAATCAAGCATACAACTTACTTAATGCACCAAAGAGGCAGTATGATTTGAATAGATATGTACTGTGCAGAACATCAAGTGGACTCATACTCCAGCTACATCTCCACATTTTGGAGGTTTATGGGAGGCTGTTGTAAAGAGTATGAAGCCTATGCTTGTCAAAGTGGTGGGTCCACATAGTCTGTTCATTGAGAAAGTCGATTCTGTTATTTTTTAGATAGAATCAGTCCCTCAACAGCAGACCTCTCACTCTACTCGACTCAGTCCCTGACGATGGTATAGAAGTTCTCACTCCGGACACTCTCTGATGAGAAAATCCCTTAAATCCGTACCATCTCGAGTTTGCTCTTCACACAAATTAAATAACCTATCTAGATGGAATTTACATCAACGGATCATTGTGAACTTCTGGGAAAGATGGAGCAGCAACTATATCTCACTCCTTAACTGACTTACTAAACATGCTCAACCTAGCCACTCCATAGCAGTTGGAGATAAATGTTCTAATGAAGGTTTCAGATGTCTTTGTATGTTCCTGGCCCTTAACAGGAGATATTCACACTCACCCAGAAGAAGACAGGCTGGTTACTTTCATAACACTAAAATGAACTTTCAAGAGAGCTGTTCACAAGCTTGTTCCACTACTAGAAGATGTCATTCTTTCCCCTGGAGGATGTTCAGGTTCAAGTCCTTCACAAGAAGACTATCAACAGTCCTCGTTAGATTCACGTGGAGCATGCGCACAATCATTAGTTTCATCAACGTCGGTGATGTCTTCAATGTCGTCAAACTTATCACTATATTATTATCTTCGTTATTACTATTCTCAATAATTTGTGTAACTCACTGCACCTTACTCATTTTAATATCTGTCTTCATTTATATCATCTGTTTTCAAAGCACTCTCTCTCTCTCTCTCTCTCTATATATATATATATATATTTATCTTATACAAGCTTCTATGAAGTTATTTAAAGAGTCAGGAATAGTTAGTTAGATATCTTTAGCAGGACAACCAATAATTGGAGAATCCAGGCAGAGGGAGAGCGAGCAGGGATTTACGATCCACTCTCCAGCTATACGAGATTTCCTGTTGATCCATGCAAATGAGTTTCTTGTTCTGGAACTCCAACTTTATCTACACCCGCTAGTGGGTCTTCACTGCATAGTCCACTGTGTCCTCTGCTGTGTAGTGCATGTTCATCAGATGATGTTGGAATTCAAGTCCTCCACTTGTTGGGCAGTCCAGAACAGCTTTAACAATTTTATAGTCTATTGTAATTATCTGTCACATTAGTCTGTATCTGCACAAGATTAACAGATCCTCTGAAAATGTTTTGTCGTTAATCTTTTCAATTAAAGGCAAAGATCTGCATTTTGTGATAAAAGCATCAAATTTGGTGCATATGAAGAAAATCACCTGAGTACCAACTCTGGATATTGGGCTACTAATCGTCTGACCTTTGGTGAACTTTAAGTGCTAATTACGATAATTATTATGCTAATTTCAATGATTTAGCATTTTTTAACCAAATATATTCGTGTTACATATCAAATGAAAGCAATTTTTATATTGAGAAACTTAAAATTTGAATGACTTTAGCAATATATATTAAACCTTTCTTGAGTTATGATCATTATTTGTGACCGTCTATAGGAAAACCAGGCACAACGCGGCACCCTTCGAAAAATTTTTTTTTGCACTTACGGAGTTGTCGGCGTCCAGATATTGAGCTCTCCAAGTTTTATCGTCGTAGCTTAAGTCGTTCCCACTATAATAGACCTAACCATTCCCTTCCGTCGGCTTGAAACAATACATTTTTAAGAAATCGATCGATCTTTTCTCGATATTACGCACGCCGCGTTGTGCCCGGTTTTCCCATAGACGGTCACATTTATGTGTGACCATAATCAGTAAAATATAAACCTTGGTGTGTGTAACACAAAAAAGTTAATGGGTGCACAATAGTAGAGAAGCACAGATTCACTATTTACAACAAATATGTAATAGGAATTTTTTCTTATTTTAACAGCCAATATTTTTAATTATAACTTAACCCGATGTTTCGACTTCTTGCCAAAATACTCTTCAGGGGTCAACTGAAGTCGAACTCTCCGTGGTGATATAATATAATCAAAGATACTATACCTATTACCACAGAGTCATCCATAGTAGTGGTAAAGTATACATAGGTGAAACAACTAGAATGCTTGAGCAGAGAGTAAAAGAACATCAGGATGCTTGTAAGAGAGGTGGTGAGAAGATTTCAGCCATTGCTGAACATGCTAGGCAGCAGCATCATCCCATTAAATGGGAAGAGGTAAGAGTTGTAGGCAGAGAATCGTGAGTTGAAGATCAAGGGAGCTCTACACATACAGATGACAACAAGTTTAACAGAGACAGCTTCCAGGATGCTGGCAGTCCATGCAGCATGCAAATCACCCTCCAGGATATAATTAACAGTTCCAGAAATCTTGCTCTTTACTTTGTGTTATTATATCACCATGGAGAGTTCAACCTCAGTTGACCCCGGACGAGGACTCAGCAAGAAGTCAAAATGTCGGGTTACGTTATAATTAAAAATATCGGCAGTTAAAAAGAGAAAAATTTTCTATTATTATTATTTCAGCCGAGAATGACTGAATCATTGAAACAATTATGTATTTCGTGAAAAAAAATCTAACTTTTGTGTGCTTGCCAATCAATGTGTAAAATGCAGATTTAGATAATAAGCCATCAAAATTTAAGCATTTAGGGGCCAAATTTTCACCCAATATGGCAGCCCATGGTAATCACATTTTTTATCACTCAAATTTTAAGTCACATTTTCCCTAGAATTTCAAGTTAATTAGAAATACTAATTACATTAATTAAAGTACTGTTGTCAGCCACCTGGCAAACATCAAAACTATTCTGGTAAGGTAGAAATTATGACTTCTGCCTGTGTTGTATTATTGTTTGTGTTCTTGAGTAAAGTAGTAGCACTGTTCACTGTAATAAGCTGAATTTATTTGTGAATGCAGCCAAAAAGAGAGTGAAAAGGGGTAATTAGCAGTAGCTTTCCCTGAAATCTGATGTAGGTCTCATTTCAACGTCACACATTGGGTGTCAAACATGAGGTGGAAAATTTGAAGACATTTTTCACATGAAAATCAAGCTTTCCCACTAGCTCTTTCTATTGATGGCAGTCTTCACCTAGACACCAAAAGTAATCTTCTGATATGCAAAGAAGATCTTGATGAGATTTTAACTGAGACTCTGCTGGCAAGCTGCATCATAATTGATGAGCAGCCATCATTCAAATTGTCAAGCCTACAACTTCAACATGTTTTTTGCTGAATATGCTTCTCAGATATTCATACCATACAATTTCTCACAACTATACAATACTTTACATCTGGACCATGTCTGGGGCAGATACTTTTAGGACTCGACTCTATGAAAAACACGGCCAGAGCAAAGTCAGTCAACTAAAACTCCTTACAAACATTCGTACAGCATAATTTTCCCCCTAATTACAAACTGTACATATAGATTAACAAGAGGACAACAGAGAAAATCAATTTTTTTCAAACATTACTTTAATTTGTAAACTTTGATGTCATATGACATAGGGGAGAGATCATAATATCAGGTTTAAGTTTTTATTGGCTATACTATGTTACACTTAACATGTACTTTTCATATTACAAAAATCTAACCATCTATCTTTGTCAAATATGCACAGCAGAAAATTTTGTGCATTTTTTATAAATGTTTTTGTATATAACTGGGATCCTAAAAAAAATACATGTACTTTGTATCAATTGATATTTTTGTGTGTGTGAAGGCATTCCTCAAAAGATATCAAAAAAACGGATACTTGCCAGGTAATGAAAATATTATCAATAATTGCAGCAGAGAGAACTTGCATGACACAGTAGAGGGGAAAAAATTATTTATCAAGTTTGATAATTTCGTTGATTTCCTGTACCAATTATTATGTATAAATTTTAGACTGTGAGTCTTAACAAGTAAATATTATTAGATCAGGTTGCTATATTGTTACTAGGTGTACTAACTTGGTAAGTGTGCACTATTTTTTGCCTTTAGGTATATGAACTGTGCATACTAACCACCCTTGGGGTATTGCTATTTTTGAGTTCTAGTTTAATAGAATAGGCAGGATAAAGCAGGGAGCAGGTTATGTGAGGCTGGATATGCGAGGGTCTACTACTCTCTCATATCCACCTATATGAGACCAGCCCTATCATCGTATAACTCTCCTGCTGCTGCTCTCATACCAGGAATTTACCACAGCTAGCTGCTTTACTGCTTAAAGCAGCCCAAGGTAGAGTTAGATCTGGAGATAACAGCTGGCAGCTACAATGCTAAAGTAAACTTGCTAAAGTAAACTTGCTGGTGCCTTCAATTGAATTTTAATTGAATTTTAATTTTGGGCCCCGAAACACGGAAGAATTCGCTGCTTGGCACGAAGAATTCGCTTGACACCGAAAATGCTGATAAACAAAGTTGCTAGTGGAAACTGGGCTGGCCTGGGTAAACGGGATCTAAAATAGTTAGAGCATGCGCTTAGGTACTGGTGGATTGGGTACTGGTGCATTTAGTGGAAGCCCAAGGGCCATAGGCCAGAGGGCTTTGTGCACTAAATGCACCAGTACCCAAGCGCTTATGCTCTAACTATTACGTAGTGTTGTTGTATATAAAGCTATCAAAGTTACTATTCAGATATTCTAGCTTAGACTGCAGAGCTAGCTTAACATCTTTTTGCAGCCTATTTTGAAAGAATTCCCAAACCTACTTTCATGAAAGAGGCTAAATCGAGATTTGGTAGATGTATGGTGCCCCCCACTTTGGAGCATTCTCCATCACTCCTGGGTTGAATGAAAGTATTATAATTCCCACAGCTACAGGTTGAATAGGTTTATAGATTTAGGTTAAAAATTCAACCCATGCCAATGTATACTTTATGAATTGTAACAGTACAATTGTAGTCCTTGCTATCAGCTATGGATCCCTCAAATCCTACTTCAATGCACATGTTTTTAAGCTGCTACAATCAAAAAGTCTTCCTAAATTTGAACAAAAGTATTGCAAATAGTGTGATGAAGTAATACAGAATGACTTATACTGTATGCTAACACTAATAGGGATCTCACTATGTTATATCGTCTGATGCACGAAGCTTGATACCACAGGGGAATGAAAAATCATGAAATTTGTTAACAAAATGGGAAAACTTCAAATACATAAGCCCAGCTTATGACCTTGTCAGATGATGTGGGACCAATGACCCCTCCAATAATTTTAAACGGGGGCATGCAATATTTTCCCATGCTATAATTTCATTTCATGGTGAGCAGTTATGGTTCTGTGATCTGATGTGATACAGGTTGTATTAGAAAACTATACATCTACCTATAATATAGTTCAGATGCTTTACTTTCTGCAGTTGCAAAACTTGGTTTAGTTATAGCTATATGACTGAAAGAAAACTTAGTGTAATGGACTTCTCTAGTATTGTTTTTATTCTGATCAGAAAGCAAGAATCCAAACTTAATACACTGATACACTTTGACTCTAGTAGCAACGTCTTAATCGACTATCTTGTGGAATTCAAAAAAGAAATTGGATACATATCACCTTAACTTATTTATACTTAACTTATTTATGTTTATGTACGAGGAATTAATGAAAAACAAAAAAAGCAACAAAAACCAGAAGTCAAAATGCCAAGAGGTTCCCCCATTTTCACATGCCCTGTCATACATACATTATATATTTACCATGGCAATACTTTGAAGACATTGTATTCTGCGGTGAGTAAGTCAGTGAATAAGTTTATGACAGTTTACATTGGCCCTCCCAATATTTTCATTATCCTACTCCACTATAAGAACAAGATACTCCAAAATTATATATTATGTTATAAGTTCATTTGAATCTCTCAGTGACACTGCCAATGCCATATGAAGAAGAGTAGCTAGATTTTCATTATTGATGTTATTTAAATTACCTCACTTAAGTCATCAGTATCATCATGAATTAAATGAAATAATTTAATTACATTTGATTTGATTCTATTAGTGATAAATATTCTCGTGATGATATACCCTTAAAATACTGAGCCATCTTTGATGTATCAGCACTTCATGCACATTTCATTAAATTGTATATATCTTCTTTCTTTTTCCGATAAAATAATAGTTCAAAAACATATTTTTGAGTATTATATATTCAACATGAGAACCCAGGCAAACAGCAACCTTAATTGATCTGGGTGATAACAAGGTCGCCTTGCAGTCTATGTGATATTTCATGTTTGCTGCATGCGAGCTGTAGATGGTTCATGAATAAGTTCCCCCACACTCTTTCATTATCACCTTCTCTCCCAGTATTGTTCATTTGATTTGGTATATGCTAGCAGGTTCGAGAACGGGCAGAAAGCAGTATATGGCTCATAGCAAATTGAACAAAAAGAGTAATTGTCATATGAAACAGGTAGTTTGGAGTTTAGATATAGCCATATTAATTGTGTGTGATTACACCCATATAAGAATGCTTAGAAAGACATGGTGGTCGTATGACAAAAATATACCACTTCCTTCCACAACCGCAATCAGCATTTCTTTTCTAATCTGCTTCCATCCAACTACAGAGGCTTTCTTTTCTAATTCATAACTGGTGGGGTCCTAAGTTTACATCCAAAAAACACCTGCAGGGATGGGCCATCTTCTTCACTAGCTGCTAGCTGGTCTTCCTTCTGAGAGAGTTGAATGGGAGCAGATTTCTTCAGAGTAGTTCTAGGAAGATAGCTCACCGCCTTAGAGCCTGACTTATTGTGCTTGGTGAGCTTTAATGCTGGAAGCGAAAAAGCAATGGAAGCATTCCACTGCATATTATTCGGTAAAAGATCTGCTCAAGATGCCCTGGCCAGAGTAGGCAATCACTGACGTGGTAGAACCTTGAGTATTTGAAGCCTGGAAGTCCTGAGACTTCCTGGTTCTTGCTGTGGGCAACCTTGGAGTAGTAGCTAACTTTATTACAGTATTCAATATATATAATATGTGCTTTATACTTTAGGTCATGCGATTCACACGCTTAATCACATGTCTAATTCCTTATCAGGCTAAAGTCACTGGACTGAACATATTCTGTTCAAATAATGCCTGATAAAAGTCATTGTCAATGTGAAGAAAAGGTTTCTCTTTATACTCTTCAGACATAAAATTACTTGGTGGGGTCGAGTGCAAGAAGTCCATATTCCTGCCTGGTATTTACTCGCTTACTATGTCAATGTTTAGGCTCTTACAGCTAAATAATTCCTCTCTGGCCTCATCACTGAACTCCATGAACTGTTTTTATCCTATACTACAGCTGTCATTCTTTCTATCTTTTGAAAGTGGCTGGAGCTGTACAGATAGATTATTCACTGTTGGTGCTCTGGATAATTTTGACCATAACCCTAACTCAACAATTGCAGTGAAGTCATTTCATGAAACTGGAATCAACATTTTTCAGTTTCCTAGTGCAAACCCTGGTGAAAATAGACCTCAGTTAAAAATATCACTTTCTGGAAGCAAGCTGCATCAACTATTTACCTTGCAAGACAGGCCGGGACCACAACTCCTTTTTATTGTTCAGATACTAATGCAGCTATAATAATTTCAATTTGTAAACTTTTCACATGTGATAAGTTGTTCAATGAGTTTCTTGCTCCCAGCCATGTGGTGAATGTTTAGACCCATGTAAATGGGAAGAGGTGGCTCAAGATCAGAGGAATGCCTTGCTTTCATGGTACAAGATTCAGAAGCTTTCTTATGTGTTTAAATGACTTGATCTACAGTTAGTCATGCTTGAGTTTCATATCGCCCTGGGTCTTTCAAATTAGTACCATTGAAAATTAAAGGAATAAGATAACGAGGCTTGAAGGACGAGACTCCTGTAAGCAATTAGATGGAAAGGAACCATTGAACTTGAAAGGGCTGATCAAATTATTGTAGCAGCCTTGGTTAAAATGGTAGAATCTTCAAAACAAGTCCCCTTCTGTAAAGCCTCCCTAAGCATATCTTAAACAGCCTTATTGAATGTGATTACGGTATTTCTGCCATCAAACTGTTCTTGGGCTTCTGGGAATTGTTCCAACAGTCGTTCCTTCAACTTGATTTTATTGTACCCCTTAGAGATATCAAAATCATGAAAACGACTGACCTAGAGGGAATACTGACAGTTGAACAGTAAAGTTCCAGAACTAACGGCTTTCTCAATGTCTAACCAACTCCACAATACTCTGGTAAGGTTTATATTATTTTCCCCAGTGTGGACCTTCTCTTCTCTGATATTTTTCCTAAAAGTGACTTCTGTAATGGTTTCTCAAACTCGTAAGGCACTTAAAGTGATATTTAACTAACTTTGCTATAAGGTCTCCACCACACGAACCAGTAGCTTAGAGTCCTCTTATCATTCTCTGTATGTTACTATCTGCAGCAAAAGTAGAAACTTGTGGAAATTACTTTCTTCAGACGTTTTTCACAAAAAAATGCAGTTGTTAACTTTTACTCTTGCTGGGTGGTCTCTCTTCGTTGTAGTCATCTACACTCTTGGATTTATGTTTCCTTGCTTTGTTCTGTTTGGAACTATTAAACTTTAAACGATGAGATTTGTGCCAAGATGCACTTGACAACAAAATCGAATACACTTGTACTACCACTAAAAGAAATACATGCAGGAAGGGAATCAGGTCCCTCAACTCAGCTACATTGCATAAAAATGATCTTCTCCACATTTTCGCAGCTACTTGTAGGACCACATTGGTCATCGTCATGTGTCATTAATCCTGCCGACAAATGACATATTGTTTCCAATCTAACTCCATGTAATACTCTACATAGCACAGTTGCAGCCCGACACCAAAGGATGGTTATGTAATGGCTTAGTTTTGACTACTTCACACTTTAATTGTGAGTGTTTTCCTTATAAGTGACAATTTTTCACACTTGTTATTACTTTGATTCAACAAACTCCAAACTGTTGTCCGATATTATTTTTGATTGGCAGCCATCTTGCTTTACGAAATTGTTTCATGACAGTTCCTAGGCTAAAATTCTTAGTAGGCCCTAAGGAACAACCATACAAAATTTTATGCTTTTGTCCAATGAAAACTGATAAACTTGCATAGTGTCCCTAGGCCACCTGACTATAAGTGGATCATCAAGATATGAATATGAGGCAACAGCATAAATATTACCGCTAATGTCTTCTGTGCAAGCCATGTTTAGAACCTTAAAATCCTTTACCCATTTTTGTTTTAAATGTGGTCAAGCAAT
>WLWI01001738.1_pt1 | contig 18831 bp, 20 predicted proteins | sample 6701501 | NCBI WGS metagenome assembly WLWI01 (sample SAMN12718690, study PRJNA515312) | sponge metagenome | isolation source: marine sponge | host: Mycale hentscheli | place: New Zealand: South Island, Marlborough, Capsize Point | collected 2014-11-01
CCACTTGCAATGACACCACACAAAACCTGTCCACGTTGAGGTTGCATGATCACAAGCATGGCAAATGGAGGAATGCAATTGGTTCAAACCAGAAACAATTGCAACACAAATACACCCACATAAATTACACTAGTTCAGTGTAAACACCTAGTCTAACACATTTACACCCACATAACTTACACTAGTTCAGTTGTAAAACACTTAGTCTAACATATTTACACCCACATAAATTACACTAGTTCAGTGTAAACACCTAGTCTAACACATTTACACCCACATAACTTACACTAGTTCAGTTGTAAAACACTTAGTCTAACATATTTACACCCACATAAATTACACTAGTTCAGTGTAAACACCTAGTCTAACACATTTACACCCACATAACTTACACTAGTTCAGTCGTAAAACACTTAGTCTAACATATTTACACCCGCATAACTTACACTAGTTCAGTGTAAACACCTAGTCAAACATATTTACACCCACATAACTTACACTAGTTCAGTGTAAACACCTAGTCAAACATATTTACACCCGCATAACTTACACTAGAGTTTATTGTATTACATTCGGGCGCATGTGGAACAGGAAGCTGCAGCTCTCTCTCTCCCCCCATTCCAATACGGGGACATTCCATCTCAACTGAGACCAAGCAGCGGACACTAACGTTTTAATTTATTTCCAAATTCATAATGACAAAATAAATGCTCAACTAAAATTTGAACTTCATAGGTTGATCTGCTTTTAATTACGCTGATTTGAACTTTTGACCTTTTATGGTTACTCTGATAAGGATGAAATTTTATAACTCTAGTTCTGTTTTTCCTATTGACATGCAACTTGGCTCATTTGAAAGCTCTATGTGCAGAGATTCTATTTCTGCCATTACAATAAAAGCAACAAGTACTGTTACCCACTTAAAAAAATTTGACCATTGACCCTCCACAATCGTCAAGTGTAAAAAATTCGAATTTTTTTTATTTTTATAGTGCTAGAGTAACCATTACTTAATTTTATTTTAAAGTTATAGAATGGGACGTGAATGGATGTAGTCACACAATCTCCCATTAGGCTCATGTGGGCCAATATACAATTCAAGACACAATTTTCTATAGGCTATGTAATTTCTATTGCAGTAACTGGGCTCTTTCATCAGCCGAATGCACACTCATTGCTGATTGCAACATGTAGATTTTATCACCAATAGTGCAGGGTTGGCAAGTCCAAGTTTTTCATCATAATGTCTTTTTTGCCAGTATCTCTGATTTATCACTTGATTCTTTAGGATGTCAGCCTGATCAGAGTGAGTTCATGACAACAGCAGAGTGGAAAGCTGAGGAGCAAAGTTTAGCTAGCAGATTTGATTTTTCCATGGCCTCAAGATAACTCATTGTCAACATCAATGATGTTTTAATGTAGATAAATCCTACAGCAGTTACTGGTTGCACATACAAATTGAGCAGGAGTGACACACAGAAAGCAAGTGCTGCACTCACAGAGACACAAAAAGACTTAACTCTTGCTTAAAATGTTTATTAATTTAGATTACTTTTAAACTGGCATTTTTCACCATTTTCGTGATAGTAAGTAATAACAAAACTTTGACTAATGATGTTTGAGTGGTAATTGTGAGTGATCCCATTGTTGTCCCAATTCTAAATTCTAAAATTTTTAGAATAGTGTAGCAAAGCTTATTCTAACATTGTGTCAAAAATTCCCCCCCCCCCAATTTGACAATTAGATAAGGTCAAAGGTCGAATCAATGACTTGGAATTTTAGGGTAGTTTTTTTATTATTTAACTGAAAAAATTAGTCTCCTTAGGACAAGAACTTTCCAATAAAAAAAGTTGCATGTCAACAGGACAAGTCAAACTGGAGATAAAATTTTTGAAGTTGACGAAGTGTGCTTAAAGGTCAAAAGTTCACTTATGTTGCATTATTAGGTCATGTGACCTTGATTAATTTTTTTCTTTGGTTTGCATGAAACAACCCAAGATGTAACTATACCAATTTTGAGAAAATCTGGACCAATAAAGTCCGAAACTTGAGACGTTTTTGGTCTCACTTGACATGGAATGTCCCTATGTTAGTGTTACTTTCCTACCATTTCTGGAGTTTAGAAATAATTTGACCACTCTGCAAACTCAATGCATAGTTGCTGCTGTTACAAGTAGAGCTAGAACTACTGTTTTGATATCCTGGTTGCTTAAGCATGCTCAACTTAGACAGACTATAACTGCGGCTATGCTGACCACACCCATTATCTTGCCACACACCCTACCTGATTTACAGCCTACATTTATTAGTTTCTCACTTGTCTTTGCCAATGATCGGGGAGAGACCCATGATGACTGAGGCAAGAGCACTCTTCACGTGCTGATTGGCATCGTTAGCTAACTGAGACACACAAGGCATGATCTGAGTGATGATGGCGTCCGTCCGATACTCTTCCCCAAGATTTTCAGAGAATTCTGAAACACATACAAATAAAGTACAAATAAAATTTGTGTATGTAGTATCTTTTATCTAGACGGTAAGCAAGGCACCTCCCTGAACAGAAGGTACGTCCACAGCTAAAGTGTGATGTGTCTCCTAGCTGGTTGTTGTGCAACCTTCTGCCAGCTGATGAGAGGGTATGTCCTTTAGTTTGGGTGTGCTTTAATTTGTGGGTATTCCTCTAATCTTGTTGCACTTCCTATCCACATGGTGGGTGTAACTATAGAGGGGTGTGTCCTTACCTCTGAGTCTGTTTGAAGATGCAGCTCTCACTTCTGCCTCAGGGTCTTTAAGTAGAGAAGCAAAGTTGTGAACTAAGTGAACTTTTGTTAACTCCTGGCCCACTGCCTTCTGCAGCTGTTGGTAGATGAAAATAGCATGTGTGTGTGTGTGTGTGTGTGTGTGTGCAAAGAATAAATTAGGACAAGAGATAACCCAAGCACTCCTCTCACATTCTTCCTATGCCACACACCCACCTATTCCACATGTACCAGTCACACACACACACACACCTCACAGAACTTGTCGGCAACCATGTACCAGTCACACACACACACACACCTCACAGAACTTGTCGGCAACCATGTACCAGTCACACACACACACACACACACCTCACAGAACTTGTCGGCAACAATGTACCGGTCTCACACACACACATACCTCACAGAACTTGTCGGCAACCATGTAGCGGACTCTCCACGACCTATCCTTGGAAGCATTGTTCAGGGTGGGCATTATTAAGGCTTCCACTTCTCCCTTTTCCAGCAAGTTAGCAATAGCAGCACACGCCTCCACTGCCAGCAATCTCACAGAGTCCTAACACACACACACACACACACACATCACAAGACTCGCTACTTACGAGCAGGTAAGGTAAGGGGACATCATTATTAATGGTACATCATTATTAATGGTACATCACTATTAATGGTACTTAACCCTCAATGTCCTGCACAAGTAGGTTATAGCAGTCATCCTGTCTGTCACGCTCTGATTTAGGAGATTACTGATAATTAACTGTTGATTTAGGTATGAACTTACTCAGAACGACAATTTAGGACCTTCTACTTTCTATTTTTTTGGGAGGCTGCTTTTTGAGAAAATCCAAAGCTATTAGTTCCGCATAGGTACTAGCTGCAGTGGGCTACGCCCCCTTTTTTCACGTCATAATCACATGAGCTAATAATTTCTTGTACTATGCGGTGGTTTGCTATAAGAACTTAACTGAGTGCTGTTGCAATTTCACATTGGAATTATCGGTGAGTGTCCATAGCATGTTCAGCTTCTCTTATGAAGACAACATTTACATCCACTATTTTTCACAACCCAGCTTTATTGATACCAGATTAGTCTGAGAAATGATTTAATACTAGCTAGTGTACAGTAGTACTGAGGGTTTGCACCTTTGGAGCTTCATATAGCATCCAGTAACATCTTAAACACTAACTTCAACAACCATTACCAACTCAAAAAGACTAATCAATTGAGGGTGGCATTATTAAGAACTAACCTGCTCATCATTGGCTAGATTGTGGAAGAGTTGGATGAGATCTGCCTTGATGTTCTCAGCTTCCATGGACTTGGCAAACTCCTAACACACATACAAACACACATGGTACCATGTCACATGACATGTGGTTTAAACATTTGTTGCCTTCAATCTGTCATGGACAAGAGTTTACGTATGGCATGAACGTGCCATAGCAACACACCCTCACAAGACTTACCCCAAATCTAAATGTACCAGCCTTCTAATTATCCACCGGCGCCAAATCACATCCCTTACCAACTCACCCCTCACCACTTACTCAACTTATTCCTTACCCAACTCACCCCTAATTTAGATGCAGCTGCCCTTCTAACCATGGGCGTGTCGTCTCCACACAGATTCTTGTAGAGTGTTCTGAGATCTTGCTTGGTTTGATCTGTGGACTTTGGATATGCCACAGCAAATAGACCACATGCTGACGTTCTGGAGGTAAACCACTCCCCTGAACATGGACAAAACAAACACTGCTGTTATCGCGTAGGATAATGCAATGCTATTAGAATGGCCCATAGTTGTCCTTTTTGCGCCCCATCAAGCTGGCAGTTCCTCCCCCTCCCTCCCTCCCAATTGCTACTGTTGTTTTTTGCTAATTATTTTTATTACCTTTTTTACCAGTTAACCTGTTGTTGTTTTTTAGAATTAAGAAAAAACCCAACAAAAACAACAACAACAAACAAACAAAAAAACAACAACAACAGGATTTCCAAGGAGGCTGTGGTATACACACACACCTCCTTCCTACCAACTGACTAACACCCCTTCCTGATTGAAGGTTATGCATACCCCTTACCAATATTGGTTAACCCTTTCACTGCCAAGTTTATGACGACCAGTTCGGTACATGAAAATGTAAGAATTTTATTATCATTATTTTTCTGCACAGTCATTCAGCAAGAGATATGTTTAAAAAGCAAATCAAGACAAAATGAACATGATGATAGAGGGTGTTACCTACAAAAGTTTGAACCTACGCAGAGCAGATGGATTGCTTTTTCTCAAAAATGAGCCCCAAATTCGAAAAAGTAGCACAATAAAAGGTCATAAATTGTCATTCTGAGTACCTAAATCAGCAGTTAATTGTCAGCTCCGAAATCAGCGCGTAACAGACAGACAGATAGACAGGATGACTACTATAACCCTCTCGTGCATGAGTGCTGAGGGTTAACTATTTACTATGATGCAAAAAAAAAAAAAAAAAGGAAAAAAAAAAGTTTATCTATTACTCCGCACAAAGAATAGCTAAACATTCAGATTTACCGTTACCAATGGTACTAACTGAAACTCAACTTCAGATGGTCTCAGAGCTGCTATGGTTCAGACAGAGTACACGGCATTCATCTTCTAACTAATTTAGAACGTAGCGACTGCTCTTAACAACGGGGCAGTAAGCACAATTGGAGGGACACTAAGTGTCCCTGCCCTCAAGGCGGGGACACTAATTGAAGGACCTAAGCAGTACAAAGTTCCTCTGCCACAATGCAAAAACTACAGTAGCTATGTTCCTAGATATATACACCCCTTACCAACTGCTAATCTTCTAATCATAGGAACAAAGTGTTCTTCCAGTAGTGCAGGAGGATGGTGTTCAGCCACAGCTCTCAGAGACTCCACAGCCTTTTCCCTCACTACTGTCTCTTCCACTGTAGCTAGACTCTCTAAGGGGGGCTGTGGACACAGTAACACACAAACATATCCAACAAACTCTTTCAACATTGGCCAATATTAATTAATATTTTCATACCACTAAGCAATGTGCATGTGAGAACATGTCCCACTACATGTGCATGTGAGAACATGTCCTGCTACGTGAACCAGCACACACACACACACACTCACCAGTAAAGTGTGGGAATATTCTGGCCCTCCAACAAACACAACGAAGTCTTTATCTCCAAGTTGTTCAGCCAAGGCCCACAAGACCTCGTCGTCATCATCCAGAGTATCTACAGACAAGAAGAGAAACAGATAGAAACAGACAAGAAGATATAGAGAGATTAGAGACAGACACTAGGAGGTGAGAGACAAGAGTTAGAGAGAGAGAGGAGGTAGAGAGAGAGAGAGAGACAAGGAGTCAGAGAGAGAGGAGGTAGAGAGAGAGAGAGACAAGGAGTCAGAGAGAGAGAGAGGAGGTAGAGAGAGAGAGAGACAAGGAGTCAGAGAGAGAGAGGAGGTAGAGAGAGAGAGACAAGGAGTTAGAGAGAGGGAGAGGAGGTAGAGAGAGAGAGACAAGGAGTCAGAGAGAGAGAGAGGAGGTAGAGAGAGAGAGACAAGGAGTCAGAGAGAGAGAGGAGGTAGAGAGAGAGAGAGAGACAAGGAGTCAGAGAGAGAGAGGAGGTAGAGAGAGAGAGAGACAAGGAGTTAGAGAGAGAGAGAGGAGTTAGAGCGAGGGAGAGGAGGTAGAGAGAGGAGTTAGAGAGAGAGAGGAGGTAGAGAGAGAGAGAGGAGTTAGAGCGAGGGAGAGGAGGTAGAGAGAGGAGTTAGAGAGAGGAGGTAGAAGGAGACAAGTGGAGATAGACACAAATATGGAGATACGGGAATAGAGAGATGGAGGAGAAAGAGGGGCACACTTAGGTGGGCCTTACAAAGTTACCTGTGAGGAAAGGCAGAAGTTCCGATCTAGTTCGTTCATCTCCCAAGGCCAGAGCAATGGTGGAAAGCTTTTTTATAGAATTCAAACGCAGCTAAAGAAAATATATAGGCAAAGTTGAGTACTTGCATTAAGCATATACTGTAAAAGCTTCCACACTAAAAAAAACTATCAGTACACAGTAACTCACAAGAGAATGGTACTTTGCTAAGTTCTAACCAATCTCTAGCCAATAGAAGCCCGACAGAAATAAAAGCCCGACAGAAATAAGCCCAACTACTGACTTACGTTAACATCGTCGTTTCTCAGTTCGTCTATGAGAACGGCTATAGGATACAAAGCATTATCACCCGCCTCCTTCGCCATTTTATCCGTAAGAAGACGCAGTCACAACAACGTAACGACCACACAACTCTGCACCACACACTTTTATTATATGAACTTCCTCTGCCCGAATTTTTTTAATTTTTTTTCTTTCTTCAGGAAAAAGGGCATGCGCTGCAATTCCACCCACGCACACATACCACACCGCGCGCACCGCCGTACCCACACTGCACACCGCACACCACACACACCAAAAGAATGTAGGTGTGGTCGCCACTAGTTTTGTAAATCTGCTGTACGTCCCGCCGTGTCCGTCCGGTGGTGGTGTGGTGTGTGTCCGTCGCTGTGACTGCTGGTCTGAGTGTGTACTTAACTAGGTGAATGGAGTGATGGCCGTCTTACTGGTCGCCCTATAGTAGCGGAACAGACAAAGATATCTTTACAGAATTTTATTTCACGCTCGTCCCAATATGTGTAAGCAAAGGAGTGCGTGGGAGATTTTCTGACATAACACGATAGACGAACTGAATGGGAGTGAAAGTCTTGTGTGTGTGTGTGTGTGTGTGTAGCTATGATGGATGGTAGGAAACATTCTGTTCCTTTTCGCCAAAATTCTGGGGGCACACCTGTCAGTGATTCCAGAGGAGGAGGGGGGCAGAGATATATGGCTGGTGGGGGAAGGAATGGAGTCCGAGGAGATCGCCGTCCCAAGGAAAGAGATGGGCGTGATCAGCGTATGCGTGGAGGAGGCCGAGGGCGGGTAAGACGAGCTACCTGTACTAGTAGGTAGTGATATTGAATATGGTGTGCATAGAAACAACACTGACTATAGCCACTCTTACTTCATATGTCTCACTAGTAGGTAGTGATATTGAATATGGTGTGTGCATAGAAACAACACTGACTATAGCCACTCTTACTTCATATGTCTCACTAGTAGGTAGTGATATTGAATATGGTGTGCATAGAAACAACACTGACTATAGCCACTCTTACTTCATATGTCTCACTAGTAGGTAGTGATATTGAATATGGTGTGTGCATAGAAACAACACTGACTATAGCCACTCTTACTTCATATGTCTCACTAGTAGTTAACTGTCTACGTCTTTTGACTGCTCTTCAGTATAAGTGTTTAGGTTTCGATATCCTGCACACTCATTCTACTAGTACTAAGTTACTACTACGCCTTGCTTGATGTGCCACTATATAGCTGTAGATAGAAGGTGGAGATGTGAGTCTGTAGTTACTGATTCTCTTGTTTAGCTACACTACTGTGATTTACTTGCAGTTGAATTTAAATTAACAGAGTATGTATACAACAAATGAAGAATGGCTAGATTAGTGAGAATCAGTAAAGATAAAGGCATCACACCACTCCTGTTCAGACTGTCACTGGTCCATTCTACACACTCTGTTCAGACTGTCACTGGTCCATACTACACACTCTGTTCAGACTGTCACTGGTCCATACTACACACTCTGTTCAGACTGGTCCGTGCGTATATGTGTGTGTGTGTGTGTGTGTGTGTGTGTGTGTGTGTCCAGGTGGACTACAGGGATGGTAGTGGTAATGGAAGTAACAGCTCCTCTTCTCTAATGATGAAGACGCCTGTTATTCTGGCCAGAGACAAGCGTGCTGAGGCACCCACAATGCTGCCCCCGGGACCTGGGGGCGTGTCTATCATGCAGCGGGAGTCGTCAGGATCACACCTTCCCACTTCCCCTCCCATTTCTCACCCCTCCACTTCCTCATCCAGTGGTGGGCTGTTCTCACCTCGTGGAGACCCTGTACCATCTCCCTCTGCTGGAGGACACCTCCACCATAGCAACACCCCTTTACCTGTTTCTCAGTCTAAGTCTCATGAAGATAGAGGAGGTCGCAACCATCGTAAACAAGATGGCATGACGTCCAGTCCCAGTAGCTATACACCACTGCAGCCTGGAATGAGAGGTGGAGGGCGTGGTGAGGGGGGAGTGGCACATGCCAGGAGCTCGACCACAGAGCATTCCGTCTTCCACTCCCAGACCAATGAGATGACTCACGCCTTAAAACTTATCGACAGAAATCTGCACTGGGAAGACAAAGGCATGGAGGTGGGCACTATTTTGGAAAAGGCCCACTTGTATTATGTATAACTAGTGGTGCGCTCAAATAGCGCAAATGCATGGCGAGCGAGCAGACTCTTTTTAAAAATAAACTTCGAAAGCAGTGGCAAAGAAGCGCAGCTTGACAAAGACTTCACAATTGTTTCAAGAAGAGAGTAGCTATAAACTTTTTGGTTGAAACAAAGTTAATTGCTGTGTTTTTTTGTGTTTACGTCAATCGCGGAGTAACACGTTTCCTAGCAATACTTTTGGGCAATGCGTAAGGCAGTGCAGCAGGATTCTCCATGCTCATTAATTGAAAAATACTGGAACTGTGAACGCTTTACCTAACTTAAGTAATTAGAAGCGCGGGCGAAAATTTTTGACATACGCATACATACCTATAAATTATCTGACATCTCAATTGAACACGACTGAGAGTCAGCTTCGCTCGCTCGCTGAATGAATGACATGTATTTTTATGTAGTGGGAATCTTAGACAACTTATTGGTATAGCGGGGCAGTATATTGTATATAGTGGGCAGATACTCATGTGCACTTTGAAGTAAAATACCGGAAAATAGCTCACTTGTGTGTGTGTGTGTGTAGTTTCTGCTAGAGCAGAGTGACTATCTAGTGGTGGGTGTCCTCGGTAAGCAAGGCGTGGGTAAGAGTACTCTCATGTCTCTCCTAGCTGGGACCAGGACTGGAGCTCCAAAGTAAGTGCCTCAGTATCAGGAAGTGTAAAGCCCACATGGGCGTGGTTATCATCTACTCATGTACTAGATGTTTTGGATTACTTTATACACATGCCACTGCTCTGCTGAATAAGCTGAAAGGAGTTTTTGAAAACCCTGTATTCTTTGTGTTATCTCAGTAAGGTTTTTGGTAACCTTGCATTCTGTGTTATCTCAGTAAGGTTTTGACCTTTTATCTCAATAAGGTTTTTTATTACCTTGTGTTCCTGTGCTTGTGTTTTCTCAGTAAAGCTTTTTACCTCTGTCTCAATAAAATATTTGATACTATGTATTCCAATGTGTCTGTAATCTCAGTTAGGTTTAAGGTGTGTGTGTGTGTGTGTGTGTGCATGTTCTCAGGCCCTTCATGTTCAGAACTCAGAGTAGAGAAGTGTATGAGAGTGGAGGATATCACACGGCTGGTGTGGAGATGATGGTGACTGCAGAGAGAGTGATCCTATTGGACTCTCAACCCATACTCAGTGACACAATGCACGACCAACTCAGTCATAATCCAAACACTGTTCCTCGCGATATGACGCCCACTACTTACTTGCAGCTCATGGTGAGTCAATACATACTAACATGTGTACGTACAACTTTGGCTACTACAGAGTTTATTCTTTCAGTTCTCATTTATATCTGCTTCATAGATGGTTGTTTGTTTGTTTGTTGTTTCCAGTCCCTTCAGATGGCCATGTTCCTGTATTCAGTGTGTCATGTGGTAATGGTCGTCATAGACTCTCTTGATTCTCCAGATGTCCTATTTCAATTCCTGTGGATGGCAGAGCAAATGAAGACTAATTGCCTGGGGCCATCTATGGACGCCACTGAATTACCGTGAGCGGGTGGGAAGGGCTGCATTGGGAGTTTTGAGCGAGCAAAGGGAGCGAGGTACTTAAGGGGAAACACGATCTAGTTTATTTAGTTGTTTAAAGGAATTAACATGTTGAACATTCAGTATGAGATTAGGGCCCTGAAGAGCAGGCTTGCCTATAGTGCAGGCCTAAACATTAGAACTTTGTTACTTTTTACTTTATGAAAAGCATAGCGGACCCAGGAAAATAGTACTAGCTTTTTGTCATCGTTGAAAGCTCATAGTTAATTCTCACGAACATGAAAATAAAATTTAAAAGAAATTAGTAAGTGCTTATTGTATAAATATGACAAGGCTAGCTCGCTCGCCATTTGTGCTCAGGCACACCACTAGTAGGCCATACCAATTGCTAATTCTATTCACTTTAACAGAAGTCAAATTATTTATGTGTATGACAGCTGCCTCATGCATACCTGCAGTGTGGTTTATAGAATTATTATTGTATTTTAGGGACAAAGGTCCAAAGGAATACTTTCCTCAGATGGGTAAGTCGGTCAGTGACGAGTGTGTGCAGTCAGTGTGTGACACAGTGTAACACAGATGGGTAAGTCAGTCAGTGACGAGTGTGTGACACAGTGTAACACAGATGGGTAAGTCAGTCAGTGACGAGTGTGTGACACAGTGTAACACAGATGGGTAAGTCAGTCAGTGACGAGTGTGTGACACAGCGTAACATAGATGGGTAAGTCAGAGATGAGCGTGACAGTGAAACAGATGGATAAGTCAGATGAGTGACACAGTGTAACACAGATGGATAAGTTAGAGATGAGCGTGACACAGTGTAACACAGATGGGTGAGTCATAGATGAGCGTGACACAGTGTAACACAGATGGGTGAGTCATAGATGAGTGTGACACAGATGGATAAGTCAGAGATGAGCATGACACAGTGTAACACAGATGGATAAGTCAGAGATGAGCGTGACACAGTGTAACACAGATGGATAAGTCAGAGATGAGCGTGACACAGTATAACACAGATGGGTGAGTCAGAGATGTGTGTAACAAAGCGAGTACATGTGTGTATAGCATTCCTCCTGAACCACGCCTCTCCTGACCACTTCCAACCTTACTCTATCAGAGACACACATATGATGCTGGCAGAACAGTTTCAGGGGGCAAAGTTCAGCATCAATGGGGGTATTTCACTGTACAAGAGTGGAGTAGTGCCTATTGGTAAAGGGTTTCCTCTTCGAAAAGGACCAAAAAGTAATGATAACATAGATCCAGCAGACGTGAGTTTCCATCTTCTCCCAACCAATCAAAATGCTACAGACAATTTCTCAGTGTATACAGCAGCCAAGCCAGAACTCTCAGGTAAAAGAGCAGAGGGCGGTCATACAATGGGCTATATTGGTTGTGCAATGAGGCTATGATGTGTGTGTAGATAGTAACTTGAACCCGGTGTTGAAACTCCTCCCATCTTATACGGGTCATCCCAGCTACACTTTACTCACTGAAACACTGCGCAACCAGATCTTCTCCATGCCACGCCCTCCCATATGTCGCCCTTCCCCCCAGCAGCAGCAACAGCAGCTGACTGAAAGAGAGTGGTTCGATTACGCCAGAAGGATCTGGATGACATTGAAGAAGTCTGATCTCCTGGTAGAGTATGAACACATTCTACAAGACTCTTCACCTCCTAATTGAAAACTGTCGCTATCTTCAGCTAACAAGACAATGGATACCAATGAACTGGTAGATGTCTTACATTCACTGGAGTGGACATAGAAGTGTGGTCATGTAGAAGGAGGTGTGGTCAACTATCAGGCCGGGTGTGTGGCCTCCACACACCCATTCATCTGTGCGGTTCATATTTCTTGTCTGTTCCATTGTGTGAGCTTCATTACATTTCTTACTTGGCATTGGCTGAGTCATATCTTTACCCTGTCATTATGTTCTTTAACCTTGTTTAATATAATTATTGCTGCAGTATATATACATATATAGTCTGTGGTCAGATATCTAGTCTAGGACCTCTTAGTCTGTCACACTGTAGTCTCTTCAAACGCATGTCCACAATCTACCACACCCCTCCTAAACTATAAGCAATCTCTCTCCCCCCCCTCCCAATCTTGATAATCCAACACCTTTTCTCAAAGAGTGGTCATTCCTATTAATATGTAAAAAAAAGAAAAAGAAACTTGTTTGAAACAACCGACTTCAGTTCCTGAAGCATCACTACCAGCTCTTTCCACACACGACCGACAGTAATGCATTTCATATTGATGCTTGCAGAACATGAACCAGATCTACCCACACCTGCACTGGTAATTCTCCAAACTCGCACAATAAAGACGTTACTGAATGCACTTTCATTTATTTAACTTTTGAAAGAACATTTAGAGAACTGAGAGCTGCTAGATGAAACATGAGCTGTCAGAGTTGATAAGAAACCTCCAGTTACCAGTGGTTACTTCAACTTCTTTTTGGGGCGCAGTTGACTGGAATGTCCACATTTCTTCTTGCGACAGTTGTGAGCACGGGGGTGGAGCCTAGCATAACACCTGAAGGCCACACATACACACATTATAGAAACAGTCTTACCTCGCTTGCACCACAAGGTAAGATAGAACTGGTGAATGAAGGATTTACACAAGAGGAACAATACAGTACTTGATGTGATTCCCTAGCAAGCAGCAGTCACCCTCACCATGCAACACTGTCAAATCACTTACACTGACTAGAATTAGTGTAAGAATATTTCTAGTAGAAGTTTTAAAATACTTTCAAAATAAACTTTTCTATACCTGCTATTAAACGTGTTAGCTAGCTGCTGTATAATTGTAGCATATACTAGCTCAATATCTTCAATACACACAAATACTCGTATATACCAGTAGAGACTAGCGGCCATAGCCCACTCACTTTCTACAGATCATCTTGTCGCAGTTGTACTTCTGTGCCAGAACTCTCATAGTGGGCTCTATCACACCACCTCGCAGCCGCAGCACCAAGTGAAGGGTGGACTCTGAAACAAACACACAAACACAGGGAGTAAGAGAGATGTGTGAGGACCTGGGATGGTGACAGATGTGTGTGAGGACCTGGGATGGTGACAGATGTGTGTGAGGACCTGGGATGGTGACAGATGTGTGAGGTGACAGAGATGGTGACAGATGTATGAGGTGACAGAGATGGTGACAAGATGTGTGAGGTGATAGAGATGTGTGAGGACCAGGTGAAAGTAGAGCCACAGAATCTGCTCCCTCCCATTTGTCCACACTTTGTGTATGTCACCTATCAGGGTCAGAGGTCATAGTATAGCCAGGGCCTATTCCGACTATGCTCCCTCTGCCATAGTTGATGACATTTATGTGGGTGTGGCCATAACAAATGTTATAAATGCTATAAACCAGCACTCATTAATCTTGGCAGCACTAGGCAACTAGCTACGGCAGGTAAAGCGCAGCGGACCGAGGTTACCGGCGATTAAAGGGACTGGCAATCAAAGGGGTGGAGGGCGTTAGCCCGAACACGTATCCGGTTCGACGCATGCGCCGGGACCGGGGTAAGGGGCATTGGCCTCGTGTAGTGGGCACCAGTTAGGAAAAAGAAAAGAGAATGGAAAAAGATAAGAAAGAGAGGACACCCAGAACGGTGGGCAAGGCCACGGCAGAGCCCCGTGGCAGAGATGACGCGCCGGCACCGAAGAGGTGGAAGGGCACGAGAAATTTGGCGGAGGATAGTGAGGAGGAAGGACCAGGGGATGATGGCTACGTTGAGGTGGAGCAGAACTCCAAGATGATACGGGTGTTAATGAATCAGATGGGTGTCTTACAAAAGACAGTCATGGAGAGGCTTCCAGAAAGAAAGGGTACGTTGTGAGCAGGAGCCTGGGGTGGAAAAATGGGTTAAGTACGTGAGAGTGAGAGGAAAGAAATTGTCAGGGACGTGGGAGAGGAGGACTGGAAGGCTAAGGCAAACGTTTTTGACCTGGGTTCCGAAGTTGCACCTGCCTTCGCCCCTGTTAAAACGAAAGCAGGCACCCCTCCTTCTTTGTTCGAGCTTTCTCAGCGGGGGGCCACTTCCCGCCCTCACCTGTCTCGCCCCTTCTTCACTCCTGACACCCTTTCCCAATGCTGCCCACTCCAGCACTGGACTCTCGTGTCACTCACTTCTTTCTAAATGCTTCACAGGTCTGTCTCTCAGCCCTGGGCCACTGACACTTTTTCTTATCTCGTGCCTTCACCGCGTTGCCTTCCAACACGGGACCTCTGGCACCCTCCTTCCCCCCAGTGGTTTCACAGCGTTGACTCTCCACACTGGTCCTACACCACTCTCCTTCCCCACGTTGCCTTCCAACGCCGTTCCCCAGCCACCCTCCTTTTCCCTCTACGGCTTCACAGCGTTGTCTTCCAACACTGGTCCCCTGCCGTCCCCCTTCCTCAGGTAGCTTCACCGTGTTGTCTTCCAACACTGGACCCCCTCCCCCTTATTTACCCTCTGATATCTGGGGACTTCACAGAGTTGCCCTCCAACGCTGGACCACTGTCACCCTCTCCTTCTCTCTCGGGACCACACGTTGTCTTGCTCTTTTGGGACCCGATCAGGTCGGCAGGGATCTCTCTTCCCCTATCCCGACCCTCTCAACCTTCCCTCTTCAGGTCCCAAACGTGGAACTCGTCCCCCTCCTTATCCTACTACCCCAGCATTGTCGCCCCTTGGCTACTCCTTTGAGTGCCCCTACCTCCTTCTCCTATTTGCCTTACTCTCCTGCCCTCCTGCTCACTCATAGCTCTCCCAGCTGCCCCCCTTTTTAGCTGGCTTCCCTCCTTCAGCTTAGCTCGCTATACTTACACGTCCTAACACTCGCCCACTGGACGCCTCCACAAAGCCCGCTGAGCTCGGTTTTGTCACGCACTATTGCTAGCACGGAGGTGAGCGGAACTGCAGTGGGAGAGAGTGAGTCGAAGGGAGCGAGAGAGAGAGAAAGGGGTGTTGGTACTTGCAGTTAGGGCACGGGGAAGGGAGCGGGAGGTTGTACTTAAGGAGGATGGGGCGGGTAGTTTAGGGCACACATGCACGCACGTAGTTTAGGATGGAGAGGTGGCACAGTATGAGTGGGCAAAAGCTGACAAAAGGTTATGCTCTTGCAGGTTACCGTTTCACAAATCAATTGAGAGAACTCGAGCAAAAGTCAGAGGGCTCATCGTGGGCTCTATCACACCACCTCGCAGCCGCAGCACCAAGTGAAGGGTGGACTTTGAAACAAACACACAAACACAGGGAGTGAGAGATGTGTGACGATCTGGGATGGTGACAGATGTGTGTGAGGACCTGGGATGGTGACTGGGATGGTGACTGGGATGGTGACAGATGTGTGAGATGACAGAGATGGTGACAGATGTATGAGGTGACAGAGATGGTGACAAGATGTGTGAGGTGATAGAGATGTGTGAGGACCAGGTGAAAGTAGAGCCACAGAATCTGCTCCCTCCCATTTGTCCACACTTTGTGTATGTCACCTATCAGGGTCAGAGGTCATAGTATAGCCAGGGCCTATTCCGACTATGCTCCCTCTGCCATAGTTGATGACATTTATGTGGGTGTGGTCACTGCTTGTGGGTGTGGCCATAACAAATGTTATAAAGGCTATAAACCAGCACTCATTGATCTTGGCAGCACTAGGCAACTAGCTACCAGGCAGGCATGAGCTTCAGTGACCAGCTAGTCAAGACATCCGTAATTCAACTACGTATTTCCTTCTATAATTTAACTGCTAGAAATGTAAAACTTACCACTTCCTTCTTAATAGCTAGTGCTACTCAGTACTGTCTGTCTGTTAGTCACCATGGTGACATCAGAAGTGGACGACATTAGACTCCGTGTATATTGACAAAATTATTACAATGACTGAATTTTGAAGTAGCAAGTGGTATTCAGTAAAAATATCTCGTGCTAGCAATTTCAGTTTCAAACTTTCTTGCACTGAAGCATACCAGCAAAGAGTAGTAGTTTTGAAAATCTCTGTATCAGGTGGCCCTACCTTCTATCAAATGTGGTGACCATCTCTTTGAAGCATGGCTTTTCTAAGGTTGCAACTCACCCTTTGCCATATGGAACCCTAGCTGTTGCCACAGCATGCTACTGTTAGCTCAAGTCTACTGAAGCTAAAACTGGCAAGCAATCCTTCTTCTCTTCAATTCACTCTCACCTAGCCAGTGTAGCGACAGCAAGAAAGAAAAGAAAAACTTGTTGGCAGTCTATGAGTAAGGTAATTATGCCTGCCTGAGTAAATGTGCAGACATTGTGGTTGATTCAAGTGCACAGTATGGCCATCAAAATCTGGAGAATACCAAACGGATTAAATACACCGAATAAAACTAAGTCTTGAAATCCCGTCCACTACCAGTGACAGTCACTCAGTGACCACAACTGCTGAAGTTACCTGGAAAAGGGGAGGTGGTGTGACTAAGTATAATAGAACTTATATTTGTTGGTGTTGTGTCAGTAGTTGCATACTGAGATATGACTAGTTCAGAATTCACCAGAAACAGTCTCCAAATTCAATACAAAAACTGTCCAAGAGATAATATCACTCTTCAATGGAAATAAAAAGCTAAATGCTGTCTTAGCAAAACCATAAGGGGCAGGGGCTATCAAACTTATTCTTAATTCTACTTAACAAGCATACTACAACATAAGCTTACCCTTCTGAATGTTGTAGTCACTGAGTGTTCTTCCGTCTTCCAGCTGCTTTCCGGCAAAGATAAGTCGCTGCTGGTCAGGAGGAATTCCCTCTTTATCTTGAATCTTTGTTTTCACATTTTCAATAGTATCCGAGGCTTCCACCTCTAGGGTGATAGTTTTACCCGTCAACGTCTTCACGAAGATCTGCATCTCCTGTAATTTCTCGAAGGAAGACCACACGTGCTATCCGTCAATTTTTGACCTCTTCGGTCGTCAGCGCGTGATGATCACGTGAGAGTGCTTTTTATTTAGAAAATGATGAATTTCTGTCAAAAATATTTCTTCAAAAATCGTTGGGACGCAGCATTCATTTCTGGAAAGAAAGGCGCAGTGGTAGACTCTGTGAAAGGTCTACTCTCTGGTTATTGAAAGTTACGGACGTTAGGTTGTGTGAGAGAGAAGTATTCTAGAGCTATCCGATGATTAGTCGCGAATACGTCGTAGAATCACTTGTACTGCCACTAGGCAATGTCTGAAACTCTGAAAACAAACTCTACTAGCAGCTCTATGCAATCTACTCCTACTCCACCTAATTCTGGTCAATCCACTAGAAGCAGAAGGTCAGCCAGGAAATGTGCTACTCCTATGAAGTCTGCAGAAAAGGTGGAGAAGAGTGAACGAGTGGCCATTCCTCAATTGTCACTTTCTGATACTAGCACGTGCAGTACTAACACAAACACAGCGACACCTGACTCCATCCACGTCTTGAATCCCATGGCAATACCACATGCCATGCCCACTCCATCTGCTACACCCGTGCGGCGAGGGGTGTCAACTACTCCTCGTAAAAAAGGAAGAAAAAGAATTCCCTTTACTCTGGTGGAGGCCAGTAAAGGCAACAAGTGTCCGACTCCAGGGTGTAAAGGTCTTGGTCATGTGACTGGTCTCTATGCCATGCATTACGCTGTGTCTGGTTGTCCCATTGCTGCGAAAAACAAAGTAGTAAAGGTGAGATATAACCTATACCGAGACATGGGGAATGTTCCTGTGGGCTTGACATCTGTCAGGGACGTGGTGTGGCTGTGTGTGTGTGTGTGTGTGTGTGTGTGTGGTTGTGTGTGCTTCCTACGAAATAATTGTAATTTGTGGCACAGATGAATAAGTGAGACTGCACCAGTCTGAAAGGGAGTTGTTGTGAGGTGATAAGTGTGTTTGCCTTGTGGAACAAACACGTGCACTGCCTGCATAGACTGAACTAATGCCAGTACCTGGTTATTGGATAGACTGAATTATTTCCTAGTCACTACTGCCTCTCAATCCTAGTCACCACTGCCTCTCAATCCTAGTCACTACTGCCTCTCAATCCTAGTCACTACTGTCTCTCAATCCTAGTCACCACTGCCTCTCAATCCTAGTCACTACTGCCTCTCAATCCTAGTCACTACTGCCTCTCAATCCTAGTCACCACTGCCTCTCAATCCTAGTCACTACTGCCTCTCAATCCTAGTCACTACTGCCTCTCAATCCTAGTCAC
>WLWI01001741.1_pt1 | contig 18821 bp, 12 predicted proteins | sample 6701501 | NCBI WGS metagenome assembly WLWI01 (sample SAMN12718690, study PRJNA515312) | sponge metagenome | isolation source: marine sponge | host: Mycale hentscheli | place: New Zealand: South Island, Marlborough, Capsize Point | collected 2014-11-01
GATCGATTTCTTAAAAATGTATTGTTTCAAGCCGACGGAAGGGAACGGTTAGGTCTATTATAGTGGGAACGACTTAAGCTACGACGATAAAACTTGGAGAGCTCAATATCTGGACGCCGACAACTCTATAAGTGCAAAAAAAATGTTTTAGAAGGGTGCCGCGTTGTGCCCGGTTTTCCTGTAGACAATCACATATGTGTGTGCATGTGCACAGTTTAATTAGCGTAGAAGATTCGAGAAGGAATCACCGAGTTTTGTATCTCATGTAGTGTGCATTATTTGAGTTGTGGGCGTGCCCTGGCCTTTCATATAAAAGGCCAGTGTGCGCAAGTCAGTTTTGTCCAGTCTTTCATTAACTTCCTTGTATTCGTGTCTGTGTTGCAAGTGTTTGGATTAAAACCTAAAAGAACTTGTTATCTGGGTAAGGACCATAAAGGGTAGCTATAACCTGCTGCTTTGAGTGTTGGTTGGAACTGGTGGCAGTAAACCCGGGGTCGTGGACTTAACCATCTGGCGACAAGCCCAACAGTACACTAAACAGGGTTTCATACAGATCCCCCCTCCCCCAGAATTTCATGTAATAAATTAATAATATTTACTACTTAATAGTATTCTGTGGTTATGATTTATAATGGTATTTTGTGATTTTGTTGTTTGTATATATCTAATATTTGGTGAAAATTCACTTAATAAGTTAATTGAGGTCCTTCAATTGCAATACGCATTAGTCTTCCAAGATTGACTAAATCTAGACCCGAGACCATTTTTAAACAAATGGGTGTGGTTTCAGCAAAAGTGGGTGTTGTTGAACAAATATTTTTGCTACATGGGGCCCCCCACTACCCAGGAAAAAAAATCGTGCATGAAACCCTGCCAAAAAGTACTATATCATTAGTTATATAAATAATTATGTTTGAACGACATGTATGAATTGCCCATTCAAAAATTCAAATTTATCATTAAGTCGCTGTTCAATTGAAATCGCATGGGGAAAGTGAAATAGCATGTAACTAAGTGAAATAGTACGGGTAAGTGCGTACACCTTCAGCGTTAACCTTGAAAACGTACAATTTGAGTAGTCATTCTTTACCACAGAAGCTCTACCCATATTAGACGGAATGTTTTTCAGCAGATTAGGAGGAGCCGTAGGTTGAAAATGAAGTTCCAGAGGAAGCTAATCCTGAAATACAGAGATAGTGAGTGAACGATATAGTGTAGCTACAAGTGCAAATGATTGTTTAAAAAGCTGGCGCAGTTAAAATATAGACGTACTAAAGTTTATTTTCTATTTGAATTAACACTGGTGGTTAGTTAATGCGCTCTTTGTCATTAGTTATACGCCCAGCATACTGTTGTTCTTATTTGAAAATTTATTGTCTAATAGTCTAACCATGAAGGTAAGTCTTGTGTTGTATGTCAAGTGAACAAGTGTGTGTGAAAGTGTTGTGTGTTACAGCTACTGCTATAGCTAAATAATAGCAAAAAGTAAATGTTTAGCTAACAAATAAATAAATTGAGATGCCTTTACAGTTTTTGGCTACTACAGCACTAAGCACGTCCTCATATAGCGTTAGGTTCAAACCTGTCCGTAAATCCTTAGAAATGTACTAACTTCATATAATACATGTACTTTTAAAATTATTCAGTCATTACTTAAAATAATTTTTCTCGTTCTAACAGGGTAGAAGGTGATTAAGGAAACGACAACTATGGAACCGTTCGGGGTCAAAACATATTTGTCATGATGAACTCATAGTACTACGAAGAAAGTTAAAAAAAAAAATTATTATGCAGTAATTGTTAAAATAACTACCACATTCCTAATTTGCAAGGAAGAACATCAAGCGCCATTGTGTGGCAGCATACTTGCTAGTTTTTATTATTATTGTTATAAATATTTTATTTTACAATCATTATTTTTCCATTGTTATTGCGATTGTTAGTAATCAGCTTAATCACTTGCTATTATACTCTAAATCAAGTAGCCGTCCCTCTTCATTGTATAATGGGATATACTATATATATATTAATATATATTATATTTTTTTTAATTGTTTCTTTTCAGTCTCCAACTAGAATTACTTGAACAATAGGTTTCAAAGGCTATAGCTACAATTGCAAATGACTTTTTATAAAGCTCGCCTACCATTAGCGAGTGATACCAAGGGTAACCTGGTAAATTCCCTATTAAAAATGTATGGGGAAAAGCACTGCTCAACTGAAATCGCACAGGGAAAGTGAAATAGTATAGTAACTAAGTGAAATAGTACAGGTAGGTGAGCATGTGTGCAGTGCTACTATATCGTTCACTCACTATATCCTTACTTCAGGATTAGCTTCCACTGGAACTTCGTTTTCAACCTGCGGCTCCTCCTAATCTGTTGAAAAACATTCCGTCTAATACCGGTAGAGCTTCTGTGGTAAAGAATGACATTGTCTCCAACTAGAAACTACTCGAACTGTACATTTCCAAGGTTACCTCTGCACGCGTGTGCACTTACCCGTGTTATTTCACTTAGCTACCAAGGTATTTCACTTAGTTACCGAGGTATTTCAAATTAGTTACACACTAGTTCACTTTCCTCGTGCGATTTTTCCCATGCATTTTTGAATGGGCAACTTACGTGCCACACTATTAAGAAAAAAATATTGATGAACACACAAGAGTTCTGTGTTTTGGGTCTGCTATAGCAGACAAAACAAGAGAGACCAGAAAGAAGCTGTGTGCTTACAGGGATATACTGGAAACTACGTGGGCACTCTACTCTAAAACAGATACAATAAAAGGATTTGTGGATATCTTATCTCAGATTCATCTGGCTCGCAGACAACTCTATGAAACCAACTTAAGCTCACGAAGTGAAGGTATTGGCAACTGCCCTATTTACATTTAGCAGTTGTTGTTGTTTTTTGCCAGGTTTACTATCTGACTCGTTTTAATGATCTGATACTTTTAAAAAGGGTTTGACACCATTCGAAATGGTTTGAATAATTTGACCAGCCCGTTCTAAAATAGTCTGGCCAGTGGTCTGGCCTGTTTTTTAAAAACGATCTGGCGAGTTTTAAAATGGTCTGGCCCGTTTTAAAACGGCTAGACCATTTTAAAACAGTCAAAGTTCGTAATTGGTCTGTAACATATATACCAAGTTGGATTAATTGACCACTAGAATTACAACTTTAATGGTAGCTGGAATCATATTTTAGAAGAGTAACAATGCTGCAGTCGAATTCAACTTTTATAAAAGCACTGACTAACTGAGACATAAAGCATTAAACATACCTTCCCTCACGAATTATTCGGAAGCAACCTATCCTGGATACATCTACAACTGTAGATCCAGACCTAGAATTTGGAATTGCTGGATCACAGATTCTATCTTGGTCAATGATCAGATCAAGTGATGGCCATATGTCTTGAAATTCCTATAAGGATTTATAGTAAATTATGAATTATATTCAATAAACAAAGGCACCCCAAATTTTATTTTGGCACTTCGTAATACTGAATGCTACCAATATATTCTTAATACACTGAAAAGGACCAGCAAGACTTAAAGTTGCCCTATAGTCATATTATATTATTAATATTATACTATTATGGCTGAATATTTGACTCCTTTTGTGAATTTAATTTTTTTTATCATTGAAGTCAGCAAGGATTTGCGATAAAAAAATGAATTAAAATTTTTCAAGCAAAATCATATGACACTTTAATATTTAGCTATCATAATTATTTTATAAATAAAATTGTTTTATAATTAAGATCGGCAGACTTTTCTAGGTCAATAACTTTTAAATACCTAATACAATAACTTATGTATGGCTAGTACAAAATTTCCTGCGCAATTGTAAAAATAGTATCGACATTGCTTAGTACATTTCACAAGAACATTTACAATCTTATTAACAAAAATAAATCAAAGTAAAAGGAATTGGATAGCACGGGTAACCTGTGCTATTAGGGATCAATAGCACGGTTACCCGTGCTATTACTCATACAAATTGATTACTCCATCAAGATAGGTAAACATTTCACTAGTGCTGATAGAGAAACTTTCAAATTCAGTGATACTTACAGCTAATATTGATTAATCAAGCCTAAATTATTTTCAGGAGCTACCAAGCTCAAAAGCACGTTAGCTTAAAAAAATGCATTTGGCTTAGCAAGATATAAAATTTTAAAGTCCCACTTGATAAAACTTTCTGAATGTCACTACACTACTCAGAAGTATCAAACTCAGTGCTGCTATATAACATATACCATATACATATTATATGGATTAAACGTGTGTGTGGGGAACTTTTTTCTCTTAAAAACACGGTTTTTTAGGCTTGACTCTTGTTTCTTCCGATACTACAGCATTAAGAAAGTCTTACTTTGAACTTAAGACTCCAAATTGTGAGATAATTCCAGCAGAACACTTGTTTTTCAAGTCACAAAAAAATATTGCGACTGGTTATTATGGCATAGAAAACCCTTTTCAAAACTTCGCCATTTTGGGAGGCTGCTAAGTGCCGCTTGTTGGTTGTCAAGAGCCACGACTGGTAGTCAGAATGACTCAATATTAATACTAATGGAAGCTACCACTTAAGTAGTAATTCCATATTTGTTGGCTAAAATTACAAAAAAAAGGTTAAATTTGATACTACATACATAAATTACCTTTACTCAGGTAAGAGAGGAATTCTGTATTTGTTTGCTAAAATTAATGGTCAACTGCTATTATACTGTTTTTCATGAACTAAGCTAAAATATAAATTATGTAGTAACAATACTGCAGTTTTATGTTACTCATGCTACTAGGCAGACTCACTTGATATTTGTCATCAAGTACACCACTAGTTATCGAGCGAGTGAGATACTGTTAGGGGTGGACAATTGAAAATTTGGTAATGTTATATGTATAAGTATGGCTGGTGCGTATGCCCCTGGAACACGTGCGCACGGGACTATTTTTCTCTCCTAAAAACAGGGCTATTCAGGCTTGACCTCAGTTTCTTCAGATACTACAGCATTAAGAAACAACACAAATTATGTAACAATACTGTAGTTTTATGTTACCTAACTAGGCAGGCTCACTTGATATTTGTGCTCAAGCACATACCACTAATTTATATATACATGTGTGGATGTACGTATGTCATTTGTACCTTGATCTTCTCGTATTTTTGTGTTAGCTCGGTGTTCAATCCCATTCCAAACTTCACCAAACAGAAATCTCTTGGTTATTTGATCATTAGCTGTATCATCCTCAAAATTGAATTGCTTTCCGCTTTGAATTCTTTTGCGGGTGCAGTTAAAACTCAAAAACTTACCAGAGTGTCATTTCTATTTGAGTTAGTGGCGGTGGTAAGTTAATACGCTATTTGTCGTAGAATACAAGCCCTACGCAACAGTATTTACTTGAAAATTCTTTGGTCATTAGACTAACCACCAAGGTAAGTCTTGTATAGGTATGTCCAGTTGTGTGAAAGTATTGTGCTTTAGAGCTACTACTTAACTAAAGAATCAATCATTTAACAATAGTATAGTTTTAGGCTCACTCGCCATTTGTGCTCAAGCACATCACTAGTAATACGCTTGTGTGTCAGTAACTGACGGTGTGTTATTGATGAATAATTCATGAGCTTAAATTGTTAGCTAGAGCATCGTTATTTCACGAATGGGTAAAGCATCATCACATTCAGTTGAAAGTGATTAATTGTAACTAAAAAGCGGGTGTAATAGTAGATGAGAAACGGCGGCGTAGGTTTAAAAAAGGAAGGCGAAAGTAAGAGAAGAAACAGTAAGAAAGAGAAGGCAAAGGCGATTAATATTGTAAAAAGTGGTTGGAATGGGCGAGGTAAGGCAGCGCAAGGTTTAAAAGAGAACAGAAGAGAATGAAAAGGTACGATAACAGTAACTAAAATGCGGGTGGAATCGACAGTAAAGGCAACTTCAGTTTCAAAAAGAAAGGCGAAAGTATCAAAAAGAAGGCAAACGTTTTGCAAAGCTTAAGTCCACTATCATGATAGTAGGACAGAGAGATTCAGAAGCAGGAGAGGTAGAACGAACTGAAGAAAGGAAAGGTAGGGAATAAGAAAAGATGAGATTGTTTAGAAAAAAAAGAGAGTAGGAGAGGGAAACTTACGTAATCTTAACCAATGGTAGAGAATAACTGAGCAAGATAACTTGTGGGGCTGCATTCTTACTTTGCAATACATATGTCCAGCACCAATGTGTGGCGGGGTACTTGCTAGTTATTTTAAATTGACTAGTTACTAGAAATCCTGCTCACACCGATCTGAAAAAGTACAACCCCCCCCCCCCATTCTTAGCCATTATTAGGTAAAACTGGTAAAACTAATGGATGTTTGTGTTGCATCTTTAGTTATGCTTAGATGAAGTAAAGAAATAGATTACCAGCGTACATCACATGGATAGTCTGAACTTGGGAAGCTCTAAAAGGATGTTTCTATACTATAGGTGAGCATGTAGCTATTGACTTTTAATTCCAATTATCAAACCTTTTAAATCCAACAAGCAGATTAATAACAGTTATATAATCTAACTAATCAATTCATTCTAATGGTTTTTGTTTATAATATTCTGTATTTACTAACTCTAATATATAACAAGCCTGACAGCTGATAACTCTAATGCTGATAAACTTGACATCAGGTGAGCACACAAGTGTTCTGTCAGAGTCCAAGTTAAAGAATTGTCAGTCATCAAATATGCTGTAAAAAATCTTGCTGACTTAATTACTTAAACGATGCGCAGGATTCCATTCATCAGGGAATGAGAAATGATTTATACTATCATACTTAGTAACTAAAAAGGGTAAAAACTTTATGATAGAATAGTCACAAAAAAAATTATCTAAGAGCACATTCCTTTTTTTAATTTTATTTATTTACTATTTTTTTAAATCAGGAATCATAAAGCTGCAAAATCATTCTGAGATACTAGACCAGAAATCTCATCAATCAATCTCAACTTTAGTCCACAATCTTTCTTAGCATTTTACAAAGCTTAGCTTAAATCCAGAGTATTTTCCATAAACATAGTATGTTTTTATCAATTGAAACATAAACAGCAATCCATTTCCATCAAAAAACAAAACAAAACAAACTCAATTTTCCCACCTATTTTTTTTTGTCTACTGTCAAACACCTCAAATATTCAGAAGAGGAATTATGAATTAACTATGCCTGAAGGCCTCCATTAAAAAAGTTCTTGATAGCTTTAAGTACTGGTGCTGGAGGTTACCGAGCTTCTTAGCAAAAGTTCAGTGAGAAAATAATTTATGTGTGGGTATACTTGGCTCTTGCATACACGTGTTTCTTGAATTTCGCATAAACAGACATATGCGAGTAGTTTAAAAATACCTGATAATAAATTAAGTACTGCATGTCTTGGTACTTGAATGACGAGACTAAATATGTAATGAATTACCTAAGAAGTACATAAGAAAGTACGTGAACAAGAAAAAGTCAGCAAGGCTTTGTGTTCAGTTGTGGCTGAATAGTGTTGCACTATGGAATAAAAACTTCATCTAAGGTTGTAACATAATCTTGACACACTGATTTAGGGATGCCCAGGCACAACTAATTGTAATGTCTTTATACATAAGATCCTCACTCCCACGCTCTATGTATCCTATGTACATAAATCCACCTCTTCCAACCAACTTAATTGAGGGCGAAATACCAACTTTCCGACTACACTTTTTCAAGCATACAATGTTATCTTTAAAATGGATGAAGTTTTGAGTAAAATGACATATAGCACTTTTGCTCAGCATTAATTGAAATATGTATCATGCAAAACCACAATTTTTTTTGCTTTATTATCACCCAATAAAATAAATATGTGTGTAGTTGAGATGTACACATTATGACTTCAATATCTTGCCAATGGTGCATTACAGAGCAAAATAACACAGAAATATAGATCAGCATAGATAATAATAGTATATTTTTATTTCAAAATTAACCACAAATTTCGCTTTTCGTGTTATATGATTTTGGCTACAGTCTACCTTGCATGAACTAAGATAGACCATTTCAATCTTCCAAATCACAGTCAAAACTACCATCAGCACCTTGTAAGTAGGAAAAACTTTCAACTGGAGCTTCAGAATTTTCAGTAAGAGCCTCTTCATCAGCTAAAGTGTCAGTATTGTCAGCTATAGCCACAGGCTCTTCATGGATCATCAGCAACAGCTCCTGAGTCTGATAAAATGAAGCAGTCACATTCAGACATGATAGAACTACTTATACAATCACTGAACTAGTCTTTTACAAATATATTCACCGTAGCAGACTCTGTGTATCGACACGAAATGATTATATTTGATCGATTTTTCTAGAGTTCAGTCGGAAGAGAGTTAAAAAACACGTTTTACCCATGAATTTTTATACCATTATCTTAGGCTTAGCTTTATCAAAGAGATGTAAAATCCAGGTACACTTGAGTATATATTGCAGTAGTTTCCCTAAAAGCAGTTATACGCTGCTAGCCCATATACGATGTACCTATAGTTTTGAAATAGAATTTTTTTTTGCTTTTTCTGGGGCAAGCACCATATTGAATTTTATTCAAAAATGTCACAGCTAGCGCTGTAATGGCTGTATCTCACAGATTCACTTGTGTAACTAACTACACTGGAGAGTATGTTTAAAAATTTTTTTTTTTAATTGTGCTGTAAGTGGATATCAATTTCTTAAAGAACAACTTACATACCTCAATCTGAAGTGTACTTTCAGCTCCACTTTTATTTGCACTCGTTAAAGCAATTGGATATTGACATCTCCTGACCAGCTTTCTGATAAACTCGTTGTTTGGAATGCGAATTCCAATTAGAGAAGTATGAGGATTTAAAGACGGATTTAAGGTTTGTGTCCTTGTGAACACTACAGTAACTTGTCCTGGAAATAAAAGTTCTAATATTGATCTAGAAAGTGTGACATTGGCCCACCTAGAAAGGACAGAAATAAAATATTTTCAGCAAAGATGAAATATGGCAATTGATGAAATATGGTATATGGTGGTGGTGAAAAAGTGAGAATTTCAATAGGGGATTTAGTGTTGGTCAAGTCACCAGGTCTGACATCAAAGTTAGAGGCTAAATGGGAAGGGTCATTTCTGGTGTCAAATACTCCTGATTCTGTATTGTATAGGTTACATCATGACATGGAGGTCGATATGGGATTCATACAACTGAGCGTAAATCCCATACTGACCGAGCTTGGAGTGGTGCAAGTACCATGACTCTCAGCAATAGGAAATGCACAAAAACTAATTTTGATAGGACGGTTTACTTACCTCCTAAGAGGTGGGTATGAAATATGTTCACCATGAATAGAGCAATCTGATTGGACATGAACGTGCCATGGCACAAGTTGTGGTATTCCCTAATGAAGGTAGTGATAAACATAAAAAGGGCATACATTATATGTTTCTCAAAGTAAAAAAGTATGTACGCATAGATATGTCCGTTGCTCATATTTTAATAAAAGTGCCACATGCTTCCAGTTTAGATGAATGAAGGTGATAAAGTAACATCTGCGTAGATGTCTGAACTAGTTGCTCTTTGACAAGTACCAATTTGGTATTTGTTTGATGTTGTACATGACATCATTACAGGTGATGCAAGACCTGAGCGTCGAACTCTTTTCTCTTCCTAAAAAATGGGAAAGAACCAATTGCAAAAAGATTTTAAAAAAAGAAAAGAAAAAGAACTTCAGGCTTTGGGTGTGATAGTACTCGATACCAAGTCCACGGACAAGCTCTATTGTTCCAGTATGAGATGTGGTGCGAATGAAGCCATGCACCGCATTCATAGCATAGTCTCTTTTTATTATTGCACACATCCTCTCTGCATAGCTGGTAAAGTACCGTAGGAGGCTAATAATGATGCACTAACTTTGTAGCCAATAGGAGGCTGCAGTGAAAGAGATATTTCCATTAAAAATAAATAAATAAATAAAACCCTATTAAACTTCATGCATCTTGCTATAATAGTGGCATCAGGAATAACATGATTCATAATTGCTTGCAGATAAGGGTACACTTTGTATTTTTGAAATATATAAGGAAGCTAAAAAAATAAAACTTGCTTTTACTTCCCAAAATTGAGGAGCCTCGGCCGCCTGTGATATTTTAACTACAAAATTTTTGTCTCCTACTCTCTTTCATCCTTATCCTTCTCCTTTCCTCAGCCATATATTTTCTTCTCCTTTGTGTATCTCACCTGCTTCTCAGTCCTCTCCTCGTTTATCTCCTTCTTCTTGAGACATATATTCCCTTCTCTTTGTGTATCTCACCTGCTTCTCAGTCTCTCTGTCCTTCTATCTATAATTGCGGTTTTGTGAAACTATTGCCTCCCCTCTTCCTGCCTTCTCCTTGCTGATTTCAATTCTATATGATTTGGATAAATGATGTGATAAAATAAACATTTCATTGCTTAACCCTTCGCTTCACAGCTGAACAATTAAAATTGATTTTTCTTATAATGTTTATCAGCGTATGTGCTTGTGCCATTCCGTTCAAACTTTGCAATAACTTCACTATAGTTTAAATTTACTCCGATTGCATCAGCATCAGAATTATTACAAAGAAGAAATTTTTTTTTGTATTATGATATTATGCTGTTTAATGTAATACCTCCTGTGTATGTCTCATTGGGGTAATTATTCTTCTTGAACAAGTTTCGGGTAAACAACTCAATATATCTAGCATGCTAAAATGATAATGTACTAAAAATACACACTACAGAAGTTAGGCATTCCTTATATTCATTATACATATCAATATTTTTCATTTAAATGCATAAATTTTATACACATAGGAGTCATTCCATTGAAAATCAGTTGTTTTCATCCACCCTCCCATATTTACCCCCTCAGATTTTGCTCAAAAAAATTTAATATGATGTTGCTTTTACTGCCAATAGAAACATATCCAGATTATATGCAACAAATCATGTTCGTTAAAAAGATATCAGTTCAAGAATTATTCATAGAAATGAGTGAAATAATTAGTTACAATCAAAAAATGTTTTCATGGTGAAGGAGATAAGAACCAAACTTGAAAATTATTACAACTATGATGCATTCTCACAGGGAGTTTTCGGCTCTCGAAAATAAATAATTTTTAAAAGGATAATTTCGAGTGCATTTTGAGATCTCTGTCACCCCTTCATAACACTTATTTAGGGAGTAAACTCAGCTAGGATCTTCTACATGATGTTAGGACAACAGTCACCAAGTTTTATGGACTAAGTCAAAACCGTTTGAGAGTTACATCCCTCAACATCGCATACACTCATTAAACAAATATTCAATTAAGCCGAAATTTGGCCAATATTGGGGTATTTAGGAGGACTATAACTTCTTAATGTGTAACAACTAGCTCATGATTCCATATCTTGAAAGTTGGGTTAACGAACATGATTTGTTGCATATAATTTGGATATGTTTCTATTGGCATTTGAACAAAATCTGAGGAGGTCAATATGGGAGGGTGGCTGAAATATAATGGAATGACCCTTAACCAAAGTGCCATGAAGGGGAGGATAAGGAACCCCCCAGATTCACCACTGTTTAATGCCTTCTTAGCTATTATAATAAAATAATACTGTATCTCATTTATTCAGGCAGTTATAGCAATATCAGTTCAATGGAATTAAAAGCATCAATTCTGTGTAACTCACTTCTGCATATCATCTATGTCTGCCACACAGATAGATATAGGCTTGTCAGATAATCTCCCTTTAATTTTGTATAATGTATCAATTCCTTCTTGACAATTTACAGAGCATGCTATTCCATATATAGTGTCAGTAGGCAGTGCAATGACACCCCCAGACTGAAGTGACATAGAAGCGTTTCCAATGGCATCATTAATAACACTCTACAAAAAATGGACAATTAAAGAACTGGAAGTTAAATGAACTTCTTTACTTCATTGCTGTTAGCAATACTGATTATACTGGGCCAAGCCGAGTTTAACGATTTGGCAACCCGGACTATATTCTTGGACGTAGCCATTACAGGGTAAACCACCACTCGCGTACAATGACAATTAGCCCATGATATTAACGATTCGCACCTATCTGTGCGTGCCGTTCACTCCCACATCTCAAGCGTGCAAGTTAAATTGTTGCTAAGCAACCGGAGCTAGCGCCGGAGCTTAAACGTTATGGCCTCGGGCGGTGACGTCGGCTTCTCCGTAACTGATATTAAACTGTGCAACTGGCTTGGTACCTCGAGAGAGAAAAGTATTGATAAAAGAATATATCGCATTTCTAACAGGGGATCTTCTAGTATAAAAGTTAGAGCAGCACTCAAAAATTGTGGAGGAGAGGTAACTATGCCAATAACTAATAGTACACCCTAGTTATGTTGCTGTAATCACGATATGTCTATGCTGTTAGGTTTTCAAGTTGCAACATGGTTATGATGAGTGCATTATATCTGCTGGATTGTCCACTCCAGTAGTACTTATATTTAAGCCAGAAAAAGAAGTAGTGTACAAAGGAGTCATTAATATCTTCGAAGGCGAAAAAATAGTTCAGACTATACCAATAACTGCGTAAGTAAACTAGTAGGATATCTATAGTGCAATGATTATTAGCCAGTCAATCATATTTATGTGGTATAGATTGTCATCAAGTTTCTGATTTAACAAATTTAGCTTTTTAATCTTATCAATAATAATTTGGCAGCTTTGTTGTTTTCTTTGTTTTTAGATTGCAAAATTTGGTCTAAGCAACTCTTACAACACGTTTTTTATGTAAAGCCTTTTGACAACAGTATGGCTGTAGCAATGATTCTATTCTTTAACTTCTATTCTTCACCTAACAGTAGAAACTCTGTAGAATGAATGTTAGTTTGAATGTGAAAGAAGACAATAGGAAAGAAATATCAGTCAAAATTTCTGGTTTCTCACAAAAATCACTCTCCTCATTTACAATAGTAATAGCACCCACAAATTGTAACTTGATTGTATTTAGCTAGCTATGTGCATTTTTTTTCTGGTTGTATAAATTTACTTCACTGATATGGTCCAAAAGAGTCCTTCTCGTGCAACCCCTAACTTGAATCACAGGTCTGAAATCTTGCACAATACCTTTGTCCACAGTATAACCCTTATTAATTTCCCATTGTCCTAAACCTCCCTCTTAGTCTCCAAAATACATTTTCGAATGCAATCTTTCTCACACTACCAATTTACATCTTAGATCTTTCATGTAGTATTCCTGCCCACAGCTAATGTATTTCCACTCACTCTGAACACTAATAATCAAGGAAGGAGTGTGCATATGACTGCCAAAAACCATGATTGGATACACTGATGTAGAGCAAAGTACACTAGAGGGGTTCATTCAGTCCAGTTAGTATTCTCTAGGGTGGTTTTTGCTTTGTAGAGTGGAGGTGCATTCACTCACAGGGGCTGCTCCACCATTTCTAAAGTGATCCATCCAGGAAGTAGGTGTGGTTAGAGGTGTGACATACCAAGCCTTTGTAAAGCTAAGAAAAGTATATGGAAGTGCAAAACTAGCAACATTATTTATAGCTTTCAGCTTGGAGCTGGCTGTAAGAAAAACTTGAATAACTTTTGAACAGAAGCAGTTATGCATCAGATGTTTGTACCATTGGAAAGCTCGCCCCAAAGCGGTTTAAAATATTTCTTAAGTAAACTCCAAAACCGGAGGGAAAGTGTGCTATTACAAACTCAATACAAAAGTCTATGAGGGAAAAACACAGCTTTCCCACACTATAAGTGCCCAAAATTTGTCACGCAGTTCGGTGCAATCAATCTATGTTAAGTTTTCAATGAGCTTGTAAACAACGAACTTGTGCAGTGGGTACTTTTCTAGCTTTTATTACATTACTAGTGTAAGCTGTGAGCATGGAAGGGCCCTTAGTGTTGTCTCCAGGGTACAGGTAAGTCTAATATGCAGGTAATTTTACTTTTTCAATCTGATGCTGAGCTTAAATAATGCCAACATTTAGCCAGTAGATTGTAAAATAGCTGTAGTGTAATTAAGGGTGCCATCACATAGCAATCCCTGGGCGCTTGTAGTAGCACACTCCACTTGTTGTTTTTGAATAACTTGGTCCAGACCCACTCAAAGACTATAATATTTTCTGGCTTCTTCTTTCTCTCTACGTCTTCACCATTGGAAGGTTCTGGACTGCCTAAGTAAAGACAAAACAGAAAAGAAAACATTGTCATTACTTTCCTTTCCTTGCTAATATAAGCTATAGTCATCTGCTAAGCATTCATCTCATCCAATCTCTTCATCTGCTAATCACTCAACCTCAACAACCTCATCTGCTCATTCACCTCATTCTCTTGGGCCCTACATGATATTTCAGCATGCTCATTCCCTCTAACATTATTCTGTTTTTTTTTGTTTTTTTTTGGTGTGCTCTAGCTGCATTACCTCTTCCAACAATGTCATTTACAGCCACTGAAGTATCTATAGCTCCTTTCAGCCTAAGTCTGATAGGATCTAATCCTCATAAACTAAATTTCCTGGACAACTGTAATTCTGCCCCAGTGTCAACAACCATACTGTGTGTTCATTCACTGTTGCTTCAATTGTTTCAGTTGGGTACACTGCAACTTAATTCACTTTCCTAGGGTTACGTTCTGGATTGCATTGACTATTGCTAAAAGCTAGGGTTGGGACTGGATATCAATTTAATTCTGAGATTGGTCTATGAGACCATTGGTTATAATTTTAGACACAGTCACCCTCAATTAGGTATACACCACCTTTCATGACCTCTGTGTAATACTACTAAAATTATCGAACTCAGAAGACAAATCATGTGCAGTTTATTTGAAGGTGTGGTGTTGCTGAGAACTTGAAGCAATTGATGAAATATGGTATATTGTCATGATAATACATTTTTATAGATAACTATATTCTGTAACTTATTTATGATGGTAAAAAAACAATATTCATTTTTAAATTTTACCTTGGTAAGTGTTGTTAAATGAATATAAAATATAATTAATCTTTTGCACATAATCTCCAAGAAGGTGATAAAAAACAGGCAAATATTACTGTAAGGGTAGAATACTACTAATTAACTTGATTGACCTCAGTGTGCAGAAGCACAATGTTGGTAAATGCTACCTACATGTGGAATTAGTTAAGTAAAATATTAAGAAGTAATTTTGTAAAGCAATACTTGATTTTAAGCTCATTGTGTAGGACTTATGATTGTAGCCTTGAGCTTATGACTGAGCATATATTTTGAAGGTTTTGGATAAATTGCTTGCCACCATAGCTGGTGACACCACTACTACACTGAATTTTAATCAAATGAGTTATATTTGCTACCAATTCCATTGAATGGTGATTAATGCTTTAATGTATTAGATTACCCCTGCAATCCAACTTTGATATTTCTCCTAAGAATATAGATTTTGGAACTCAAGTCAATGAAAATCAATATATATCTCAAACATTAATAGTCAAAAATAATGGCAACAAAAATGGCTCCTTTAAAGTACAAACAACCTCATCGCAGTTAGAAATATCACATACTTCTGAAACTCTGGGTGCCAATCAGTCTTGTATCCTTACTGTGAGACTACTTTGTAATTTCATCGGCATCATCAAAGATAATATGAGGTATTTAAACTTTAGTACTACATTTATTGGTATGGTAATATTTTCATTGTTGTTGTTTTGTGGTTGCTTTTCTACAGATTTAATTTTGATGATGGATCTACTAGTATTGTCAGTGTAAAATCCAATGTTGTTCAACGTGAATTAAAGGTGCTAAATATTACCAATCTTACTTCAATTTTGGACAAAGTAGTATTCAAAAATATATATTACGGAAATATAGATGTCCAAAAGGTTATTCTATTCAATGATAGTCCAGTTTCTAGTCATTTTGCAGTTGTTTTCGATCAGGAAAAATCTTATTGTATTCATGATCAGGGTTCAGTTGCCATTGCAATGACTGACCACCATAATACTCACCAAATTAAAAACCTTGAACACATTTTTCAAGTTAATCCAGATCATGTATGTTGAATTAAGAGTATTGTTGTAAGATTATACATTGACTATTATATATAATTATATATATGGCTATTATAATATTATATACTAGCAAGTACCCCACCACATAGTGGCACTTGATGTATTGCAAAGTAAGAATGTAGTAGCACAAGTTATCTTGCTCAGTTATCATTCTTTACCATTGGTTAAGGTTACATAAGTTTCCCTGTCCTACTCTTTTTTTTTCTGAACCTTCTGAGCTTTTCTTCTACCCCACCTCTCCTATCTTCAGCTCTTCTTATTGAGTCATGGAACCCCCTTTTACTTTGTCTATCTCTCCTGCTTACCTAACAACGGGACGATACTTTACCGAACCGTACAAAGCTCATGAATTATTCATGAATACACACACCGTCAGTCGTTGTTACTGACACACAAGCGTATTATTATATAGATGTGGCTGTTATATATATATATGGCTATAATAGTAATTTTCATTGATTATTTCATGCATTATAACACTACTAACTATGAAAATTTGTATCTTAGCATAAATAAGTGAGGATGTGAGAATGTAAACATGGTAAAATAATGGCTAGAATTACAGGGTTTATTTTAAATGTAGTCAAATTATAAACATTACTAGTACGGACAAGGTAGAGAATATATCTACTCAATTATGTAACAAGCCATTGGGATCGTTTATAAAAAAATATTTATTGAATGGAGCACAATGATATTTTTTTATTTTTTTATTTTATGATGGTCCCTTTTAGTGGTGCCAATGGTGTTTTTTTTTTATAGTATACAGTACACTGTATACATGGCAAACATCTGGCTATGCAGTGATGATGTACAATTATAACCAAAGAATCTCACTTGAAGTCAGGCTGGCTTCTAACTAACCACCAGATACAAATTCTGCTCTGGTAAAAAAAAAAGCACAAATTATTTGTTTACTGTTCATCGAATCCAGTGTAGAGAACAAGTTGTAAATTTCTGTTCAATCACTATATTTATGGCTAGTTTGTGGAGTCAGGCTATTGTAAAATAGGCTGGCCTGTTATAAAATAGTCTACACCTTTTAAAACAAGATAGTTTGCAATAGGTCTGAAATATATATATTATAACGTAATAGTTAAACCATGTGTTCAAAGAATTATCGCCAATTATCATCCCATGAGGGTGGTTATCTAGCATTCATTCCGAGAGAGGTACCATGGTTTAACTATTTTATACCATAGATACCTTTTGAACAGAATAATAAAAAAAGAGTGAATATTGTTGTTTTGAGTTGAAAAATAGGTCCAGTTAATGCCGTGAAGGTCATTCCAAAACACCGACATTACATAAGGGATTTCGTTCCCTTTCCACCGCCTTCTAACAAAAAAAGTGGCAATTGAGCGATGATAACAGGTAAAGTTCACAAGTCAAGACGTTATACTCCAATCAATAATCCTCCCTGTCAGTTATTTAGACAGGGTGGAGTAACTGTTCGCAAAGAACACGTCATACTAGTAAAAAAAACTTAAATTTTACTTCGTAGCTAATAAGAATGATACCATCATTTTATACCATAATAATTTGTGGATCACACTTTAGTTGTCAACAAAAAACATTCTTTTGTGTACAATTTAAACTCTCTTTAAATATTTTTTTCTTCAGGCAATTATAGGGGATAACACAGGGAAATAGCATTTTTAATCCATGGCTGTTACCATACAACTGTGGTATAAATATATATAATTATATCTATAATACAATAGCTCAATGAAATCTATTTTGCAATTTACCTAGAGTCAAGAAAAATGTATGCTGCTGCCAGTAGAGAAAGCAGCCATAGACTTCTAGCTAGTATGCCCAAACAACTCTCCTTCTTCTTTTCGCTGTCAAATGGTTGCTTCTGGCTGCTCTCAATTAAATGCAGAGTTTTTAGTGCTATGACATCATGTATGTTGACTCTGAAAAATGGTGGATTCACATAAACGGTTTTAGCACATAATTTTTCTGAAATTTCAAAAGGTTAAATATAATATAATATAATATATATATATTTATTCCAGCTAGATATCTTCACAATGATATTTTTAGGTATGTGACCTGTGAGATATCTCATGATATCACAAAGTGTTATCTCATGGCTGTATTGGCAAGCTCATTAGCAATAGCAACCATGCCTGTATACAAGTTTTCTGGGTTTTTACAGCTACCTTTACTCAAGTGGAGCCTACCCAGCCTGGTTAGAGCAGCAGCTATAATATCAGCTGGGGTTGTGGGGAGCCCCTAATGAGTTTTCTAACTTTACACCATGAGTTAATACCAAAAAACTACTTCAGTGGAGATATCTAGTGTGGAATAAACCACTTATTACACTCATCAGAGTGATAAGGCTAGATATTTCACTCTCAGGCTTTATTTTCACTCGCCTTGAAATATACCATATCACACTGACTCATGTAATAAGTACTATTTATATATATAATATATATATATATATATATTATATATATATATTACATACCAAGGTCTACATAACATTTCCCTCATACCATTTTGTGTTGTTGTTTTCTATTTTGTTTCCTCTGGGTATGTTTGAGAGAAGAAGTGACTTCAGATTTTTAAAGAAAGAGAATTATTAGATGGGTGTCTCCAAACTTGCAGTTAAATTCTCGAATCCCAATCAAAAAAATCTTGCATGATCTTACATGATTTCTTATCAAGAACCTTGCAAGAATCATGCATGATTTCTTGCAAGATTCTTGCATGAACTTGCCTGATTTTTGAACATATCTTGCATGATTC
>WLWI01001742.1_pt1 | contig 18821 bp, 10 predicted proteins | sample 6701501 | NCBI WGS metagenome assembly WLWI01 (sample SAMN12718690, study PRJNA515312) | sponge metagenome | isolation source: marine sponge | host: Mycale hentscheli | place: New Zealand: South Island, Marlborough, Capsize Point | collected 2014-11-01
CCCCCCCACACCTAAATCCACCACTGCTATATTAAGTGTTGTTATACCGTTGGTTTCGTTGGTTTCGGTGGTTTCGTCTACTACTGATTGGCACTAAGCCCATTAGGTACCACTCGCAGTTTCTCCCATTCACCCTTGTTTCGAGTTTTAAATGGGGTGTTTAACAATCCACAAACACATGATATATCTCATTGATAATCAGGTTATACAGACAATAAAGTATACAATAATAGAACAATATAATTACAACCATCTTTAAAGAGATATCAACATGCCTCAGCTGCATAGTGTGAAGTTAACTCAACTTTTAAACCGATAAAAAAATTCATCAATTGTAAATTTCCATTCATATAAGCTATTCTAGTAGCCGTTAGTCCTTCATCACTTTCCAAATTTAATAAGGCTCCTTCTGACACAAGTTTAACTGCCACCTCAGTGTGGTTAGAGTTACATGCTATCATTAGAGAAGACCAACTTGTATTTGTCTGAATATTAATGTTGACACCTGCAGTTATAAGGTAGGAAATTATATCAATATGGCCCATTAGACTGGCTATGTAAAGTGGAGATTCTCCAGTGATATTTTGTAGATCTATCTGTGCACCTCTTGCTATTAGTTCCTTTACGACTTCTATATGTCCATTTTGACTGGCAATCCATAGAGGAGATTCTCCAGTGTTCCCTTGTAGATCTATCTGTGCACCTCTTGCTATTAGTTCCTTTATGACTTCTATATTCCCATTTGCACTGGCAATCCATAGAGGAGATACTCCAGTGTTGTTTTGTAGATCTATTTGTGCACCTCTTGCCATGAGTTCCTTTACGATTTCTAAATGTCTATTTTGACTGGCAAACCATAGAGGAGATTCTCCAGTGTTCATTTGTAGATCTATCTGTGCACCTCTTGCTATTAGTTCCTTTATGACTTCTATATTCCCATTTGCACTGGCAATAAACAAAGGAGATACTCCAGTGTTGTTTTGTAGATCTATTTGTGCACCTCTTGCTATGAGTTCCTTTACGATTTCTAAATGTCCAATTTGACTGGCAAACCATAGAGGAGATTCTCCAGTGTTCATTTGTAGATCTATCTGTGCACCACTTGCTATTAGTTCCTTTATGATTTCTAAATGTCCATTTTGACTGGCAATCCATAGAGGAGATTTTCCAGTGTTGTTTTGTAGATCTATCTGTGCACCTCTTGCTATTATTTCCTTTATGACTTCTATATTCCCACTTGCACTGGCAATAAACAAAGGAGATACTCCAGTGTTGTTTTGTAGATCTATCTGTGCTCCTATTGCTATTAGTTCCTTTACGACTTCTAAATGTCCATTTTGACTGGCAATCCATAGAAGAGATTCTCCAGTGTTCATTTCTAGATCTATCTGAGCACCTCTTGCTATTAGTTCCTTCACAACTTCTAAATGCCCATTTGCACTGACAATAAACAAAGGAGATACTCCAGTGTTGTTTTGTAGATCTATCTGAGCACCTCTTGCGATTAGCTCCTTTACGACTTCTAAATGTCCATTTTGACTGGCAATCCATAGAGGAGATACTCCAGTGTTGTTTTGTAGATCTATCTGAGCACCTCTTGCTATTAGCTCCTTTACGACTTCTAAATGTCCATTTTGACTGGCAATCCATAGAGGAGATTCTCCAGTGTTCTTTTGTAGATCTATCTGAGCACCTCTTGCTATTAGTTCCTTCACAACTTCTAAATGCCCACTTGCACTGACAATAAACAAAGGAGATACTCCAGTGTTGTTTTGTAGATCTATCTGAGCACCTCTTGCTATTAGCTTCTTTACGACTTCTAAATGTCCATTTTGACTGGCAATCCATAGAGGAGATTCTCCAGTGTTCTTTTGTAGATCTATCTGAGCACCTCTTGCTATTTGTTCCTTTACGACTTCTAAATGTCCATTTTGACTGGCAATCCATAGAGGAGATTCTCCAGTGTTGTTTTGTAGATCTATCTGTGCACCTCTTGCTATTAGCTCCTTTACGACTTCTAAATGTCCATTTTGACTGGCAATCCATAGAGGAGATGTTCCAGTGTTCATTTGTAGATCTATCTGTGCACCTCTTGCTATTAGTTCCTTTACGACTTCTATATGCCCATTTTCACTGGCAACAAACAAAGGAGATACTCCAGTGTTGTTTTGTAGATCTATTTGTGCACCTCTTGCTATTAGCTCCTTTACGACTTCTATATGTCCATTTTGACTGGCAAACCATAGAGGAGATGCTCCAGTGTACTTTTGTAGATCTATCTGTGCACCTCTTGCTATTAGTTCCTTTACGACTTCTATATGCCCATTTGCACTGGCAATAAACAAAGGAGATACTCCAGTGTTGTTTTGTAGATCTATCTGTGCACCTCTCTCTATTAGTTCCTTTACGACATCTTTATGCCCATTTTGACTGGCAATATAGAGAGGATTAACTTTAGAATTTAATGGATAATTTAATTCCACATTAAATGTCATTAGTTTCTTTAATAGTTTCATGTATCCCATTTTGCTTGCAAATATAACAGCAGTTGGTCTCACATGTATGCATTTGCTCTCTTGCATTAATTGGGATTCCATTTTTTGACACTAAAGTAAAAATTTACTAACATTATTCATCAATCTAGTTTATGCCTAACTTTAATAATCTACTCAAGTTCTACTTCAATACATTCTTATCAATTTTTGTTACAAAAGTTTATAATGAAGATAACTTTTAGAATTTGTCCTTGAAATGTTTTCTGATCATTTATTAATTTAGACACGAGAACACCAAGATTAGTTATAAAACTTACTGCTTAATGAAAATATTGCAACTACAATTTTCCATCGTTGCATCACATTTATTAAATGAGTTCTTTTAAACTTACTTGTTCTTCATTTATTTCAGCAGCCATAGCAGGCCATGGAAATTCATTTATTTCTACAAAGTAAATAAAAGCAAATATATTTTTTACTCAGAATAAATATTTTATCTCATATAATTAGAGTTGAAAGATAATACAAATTAAACATAATATAGTATAATCTCTGGCATTGAGCTGGGTTATTAAGCAAATCACCTCTAGTTAGCAAATATCTCACTTGTCCACTACAACCTCCAATAGAACTCAACAACTCCGATCTCTAAATAGTGAACCTCAGCAGTGCCTCCAACAGACTATTGCAATGAAGTATCAACCTTCTAAATGTGAATTAGACTATACCTCTTCCAACCACAATTATTGAATCCTACCATGGATGTAACAGAATGTCTACTGCTATAAATAATGATTAAGGATGTTAAGAAGTTTTGACACAAGTTTATTCAGCTTGCTAGAATACACTTTAGGTCTATACAGTAAGGCTTTGAAGGCTGTGCTAGCATTCATGAGTTACAGTTATATTTGCTTAATTAATTATTCCCAACTCTTTAAAAAAAATTGTACTCATAAACATGTCATAAAGAAAATCACACTACTTTAGGAATGACACTAACTGCTACACTGGCCTAAACTGTCATGTATTTGCCGTACAGAATTTGTAGTTGTTTATTCTGATACTTGCAAGCAATCAAATCAGAGTGATTGTTCATGATTCAACTGTTTACCATGATTACACTATTATCTAACCTCACCTCACACAATGGTTTTTTGGTCCACATGAACAGGTCAAACCAGTTACTATTCTAGTTGTCAGTCACTCTTTTTCTCTTGCTATGTTGTTTGAATAATCAATGATAATTTGTCTTCATTTGACTCTTTGTTTTGAGTAAAGTACTTAGCTAGCTAGCTACTTTGAGTAGGTCAGGGATAGGTTAAGCAATTATAGACTTGGATTTTGGTATTCTGGAGATGTCCCTCTCTACCTACAAACTATTGACAGGAAATAACTCTACAGTGACTATAACGACTTATTCCTTTATTTTTAATAAGAATGACGCATTAAAAAGCAAACTGAAAGCCTGGTCCCAAATTGTTCTCAGATACTGTATAAATGACTCAATTATTTACTATATACCCTCTGCTCCGGGCCTTGTATTGTTACTATTACTATTCTTAATTTAGCTGTCAACCCAAAGTGGAAGTTGGAATTTCACTATATATTTGTGGCAAGTGGCTTTCCTGTGTAATTACAGGTTCTATAAAATATAAATTAAAAGTACCATAATTGATGCTTATGAATTTCATTCTCAATAGTAAGCAGTAATTTGATAGGTGTCAGTAGAGTGGGTTTAATATATATATATATATATATATATGCTTGTGTGTCAATAACGATGACTACCGACAGTGTGTGTATTCATGAATAGTTTATGAGCTTTGTATGGTTCAGTAAAGCATCGTCCCTTCATGGTAGGTAAAGTGTCATCACATTCAGTAGAACGTGCTGGTTACATCTAAAAAGCAGGTGCAATAGACGATGGAAGGCGTCGTAGGTTTCAAAAAGGAAGGTGAAAGTACGGAATAGAAGGTAAAAGGCGATTAATCGTAACTGATAAGTGGATGGAATCAGCGAGATAAGGTGGTGTAGCTTTAAATGGAAGGGAAGAGAAGGCAAAAGGCGAGCGATTAATTATAACTAAAAAGCGGGTGGAATTGATGAGTAAAGGCGTGAGTTAGTTTTCAAAAGAAAGGATAAAGTACGAAATAGAAGACAAAAGTTTCTCACAGTAAGACAGAAATTCAGAAGCAGGAGAGATAGACAAAGTGAGTATAGAAGAAGAGCTGAAGATAGGAGAGGTGGGGTAGAAGAAGAAAAGTTCAGATAGTTAAGAAAAAAGAGAGTAGGAGAGGGAAAATCATGGAACCTTAACCAATGGTAGAGAATGATAACTGACCAAGATAAATTGTGCTACTGCATTCTTACTTTGCAATACATTAAGCGCTTCTATGTGGCGGGGTACTTGCTAGCATATAATTATTGTGATTTTAAAATGCAACCATATAGCTGTGTATTGTAATTTTCACTAATGGCCAACCACTACAGTATACTCTTATTAGTTAGAGGAAAATATATATTGAAATGCAGCTTCTTAATCTGCACATTTCTTACCAATATCAGCAATAATGAAGTCTATGTCTCCACACTGAAGTTTTAGTATTTTTGCATTCATGTACTGAAGACTTCGGAATTGAGTGATTTCATCTTCTGTTAACCAGAATCCATCTGGTATTGCTGACATGTGCAAGTGAAAAGTAACACAAACACATCCCATTTCAACTCTTTCTACTTGTAGCTTCTCAGGATCTGCTTTGATAATCCTACATATATCTTGTCCAAGTAGCTTTAATTTATCCATGTTACAGTTTTCAAAATATTCATCCAATTCCTGCTGGACATTTAGTAACTCTGTTTTTTATGTAACTGGCAAATCTATCTTTGTAACATTCTATCATATATTTACCTTTCTCAAAACCAATTCTGCGTATATCTCGTTCAAGAAGCTCAAAGTTAAAGAAAGAACTGTAACTTGAAAAGATTGTCCACAACTTTCTCAAGTCTAAATCTTCCAAGTTGTCTTTCTTTATTTATTTTTTGAAATCTGTCATTCTTCCACACTGTTCCACAAGGTAACCAATCTTGTACCACAGAACGTAAATCATCAATGACACATAAACTGGTACAATTCCTCTCGAATATCACAATATTCCTTATTAAGATTGTAAGTTTCCACTTTAAATTCTGGTTTATAATGTTTATCGTTTGGATTTCCAAAATGAGCATGTAGTGTCATTTTATCTAAAAGAATAATCACAAAAATAACACTCGAATTGGTTCAAAAGGTTAGCCTATATATTATTGGACTAAGACAATGGTATAGTTGTTATACAATATATTCCAAATTATCTTTATTTATTTTATAAAATCTGTCATTCTTCCACACTGTTCCTACGGAACATAAATCATCAACGACACCATCATTGTTATGAATAAACTGGTACAATTCTTCTCGAATAACCAAATATTCCTTAATAAGATTACAAGTTTCCACTTTAAATTCTGGTTTAAAATGTTTATCGTTTGGATTCCCAAAATGAGCATGTAGTGTCATTTTATCTAAAAGAATAATCACAAAAATAACACTCAAATTGGTTCAAAAGGTTTGCCTGTATATTATTGTACAAAGACAATTAGTTGTCATACAATATAATATGCTCACTGTGATGATTATGAAGGCTAATAATAATAATATATTTGAAATTTTCATATTAATAGTAACCATAATCATAAATAATTCAAACCTTAAAGTTCCACAGAGGATTCATTAGTATTTGACTAATGGTTTAAACACTGTCTCTGTCAATATCATCACTAATTAATACTCTAACAGAGCCAAAATGTTTGAATTATGTAATAGAATACTTGCTACTACCAAAATTTACAATACTGAAACTATTTTAGGATTAGTTTTCAATTGTTGAATTTGCTATTTAAGTTCAACTACAGTTGAACTAGAAACTAGAATTTATAGGTTTTACTGAAAGTGTTTGCTAATGTTACAGTGTCTTCATTATGTGATCATCAACAGTTAATGAGTGAGCTGTCCATTGATTAACCCTCTGCGCGCATGCACAATAGGGTTACAGCACTTTGTTTGTCAGTCAGTCAGTCTGTCATTCTCTCTCACAACATAAAGCAGATCTTAAAGATGGCGGCCTCCAGAAGAGTGAAAGAAGCTTCAAAGTGCTACACCAGACATTTTAAGTCCCATTAATGTGCCAGAATTTTTGATTTGGACTAATTTTTTCAGAAAAAGCTAGTTTTTGACCGTACGATCATAAGCAATTGTTGGTAATGCCCCTACAATCATGCTGCAGTCATGTGAACAAATAATTTCTGTGCTGCCTGCTGAGTAATGCATTGCACTATATTATCAGGGGTTTACCAAAGTTCTTGGAGTTTCCCATTGAAACTACTGGTGAGGTGAGTGTCACCTGTATGTTAAATTTCTCCTATGTATACAGCATTAACGTCTCATTGCACAAGTTGCATATAAACTTGTTCAAGCCATACATATGTACTTGCGTGCTACATATTAGCGTATTCATATTACTACTACTCCAAATAAATTATTCTATTGGTCTTAGTAATAGCTAGCTAGTGTGGAGTAATGCTGAGGGTTTGCACCCTTGGTGCTTAATTACCTTATTATTTAGCTATAGAGATAAAATTAGTATATTAAAATGTTGATGAAACCACAGTTATATTACATATACTTGTATGAAATATAGCTAGGCTAGTTGCTAGTTATTGGTTCTAGCTTATCAACAATGGTTGCATTTTTTACTAGATTTACTGAACACAAATTTTTATTCCAAGAGTCTTGGTTTGCTCTAATGACTACTGAAAATAATAGTAATTCTATGTCAAATGTGTATAGCAATAAGTGAAATTGAACAAATGCATTTAGTAATAATATAGACACTACATCATTTGTATCAGTACACATTCACAGATTTATATATCCCATCTTTTTATGGTTGCAATGGTCCATATATACATAGTTGCGACAATTTTTTTGCAAAACTGGAGATGTACGAATCTTACCATGTTTTTGTGCAACAATTGTTTTTAGAAAATAAACGACACTGCTGCTTGCCAAACTTGAGTTTACTCACCACACTATGCACAATCCTGGTTGCAAAGTTGTCAAAACTCAATTCAAAAGAATAGAAAAACCACACCTAAATTTATAGTTAATAAATCAGTTATCAACCAATCACATGGAAGTTTTCAATGAGCTCTGAAAACAAAGAGATTATCCCAATCAATGACTATTTTTCTAACATTATATTCCATCAATAGTGTAACCTGTGAGCATGGAAGCAAGTCTCAGTTGTTGCATCAAGGGTACAGGAAAGTTTGATATGCTGGTCGCTATATTTGTCTATTTGTTTGACAACAAATGCCGCAGAGGAAATAGACACCATTAAGTTTACATGTAGTAATATTAATACCACCACTAACTCCAATAGAAATGGAACTCTGGTAAGTTTTGGAGTTTTAAGTGTGCCCACAAAAGAATTCAAAGCGGTAAACAATTCAATTTCTAGGTGATACGGGTAATGATCAATGAACCAGAGGATTCTGTTTAGTGAATTTTGAGACGGGGTCGAATACCGAGCTAACACAAAAATATGAGGTCAATGTACAAATAACATACGTAAGTCCACATTATAATTATATAAACAAATATTCCCGATTCTCAATTTGACACCACTGTATAGTGTCTCACTCGCTTTGCTTGCTCACAAAAAATATTTATCCTCACATAATTATAAATCAATAAAATACATTGACACATGAATATTTCTATCATAATCAACAAATGTGAATGTAGAAAGTAGACTAGTTGTGGCTTTTCTCACGAATTTAACTCTCATAAGTTTGATCTACCTCAAATGGAACCCACCCTCTGAAATCCTGGCTATGCCCCTGCCCATGTAGCAGCCCCCATTTTGTAAAGAATGACATTGTCTCCCCAACTAGAAACTACTCGAACTGTACGTTTCCAAGGTTAATGCTGTACACGTGTGCACTTACTCATACTATTTCACTTAGCTACCATGGTATTTCACTTAGTTTCCACTTAGTTACCGTGCTATTTCAATTAGTTATGCAGTATTACAAGTGAGAGTTGATTTACTAGCGCTCATATCATCAGAATCACATGACTAAATTGTTTCTTGTTATAATCTAAGTACATTTCTTATTTATCGCATGCAGTCGTGCCAACTCAACTTTGACAGACTCTAGTAGAATTTGCATCTATTACGAAAGGGGCCGTCATAATAATGTTAAACATTGCCTGTATCGTATAGTCATCGTGCTAGTGTTGCTTAGATTAACAAATCAAGTTATTCATTAGCTGTAAAAGTTATTTATGAACAATGTGAAAATTAATAATATTTTCACACTACTCGCTATCCTATTCAAACTGGACATAACTTGTTGCCAATTACAAGAGATAACCTAAATAGTACACTTTAATTAATTTCTTCTATTTTAATCTTGTTTGAGCATACCAAGTTGTTTAATATTGCTTTACCTTCATCATGTATGCAAGGCAATTCCTGATCCACAGTGGTAGAGTTAGTGGTGAGTGGAGATTGTAAAGAAGTGACAGATGTCAATGATATTGCGGAAGATGCTAAAAAATAATAAAATCAATATACATATCTCAAAGGCATTTGCAGGGGATCTCAGAGGGTTCAGGTGACCTCCCCCCCTTTCAAATACATAATTTTCATTGATTGTCAAGACTTCACTTTACCTAAGTTATGTATTAGGTTTGGCCAGTTTAGAGCAACAATTTGATAAATAATAACTGCAGATAACACTATATAGTTATAGCTACTGTTGGAATACCCTTTTGTTATTATGAATGAATTATATTTACCACTTGGTAGGTTATCAATACAGTGTAATTAAAATGTGGTTAACTGTGGAAAGATTATTGCATTAATTCTTGCTCACACAAACTAAGAAATTGACATAAATATAGACACCATCTGTAAACTTGTTTTAAAGAATTATCCACATAGCATCCAGTGTTCTATCTCATTGGTTCAATAATATATTTGTTGCTACCATACATTCATGTAACAATTAAAGTGGGTGTCCCTTGGGTTCAGTCAGAAAATAACCCTCCCTCCTTAAAAATTTTGCATATACCCGTGGATCTTCACATAATTATTTTTAACAATAGTGAAAGTAATGTGAAATTTGAAGTTTAACCCTTTCACAGCCGTAACCGCCACAATGGAGGGTTGAAGTATTTCCTCGGGTAAATTGTTGTTTATTCTCGTCTGTGTTGTCTCACTCAATTGCTATAGACTCAAGTGACATTAGCTATTTAGCTAGCCAATGTTTTTCCAACTCCTTGTGGCGGTGTTTCTTAGGCTACTGCAGTGCTAGCATTGAGTTAGCTTTCAAAGTCAGAGTTTTGACTTACTTCAAAATGGCAACTGGGCAGTCAATTGTTGAAGTAGTAGACATGGATTAACAGCAACTTCAGCAATATAGATGGTGAATCTATAGTAAACCAGAAGGTGCAGAAGATGCTTATGCTTATAGAAGTCATTCAACAACAAAGAGAGAGAGTTGCTCTGTGAAGGAATCCAGGCAATTGGGTACAGCTTTAGAAGACAAATGATTTGTGAATTCTACGAGGATGAAGTAGTTATACCAAACTCAGAATTAGCTACCCAGAACTTAACTTAGTATCAGATATGGAAAACTGCTCATGTATTTGCATTTTCTTATTCTTTTATAGACATTTTTTATACAAAAAGTTTAAAATTTTTTTTAATTACCCTGTCAATTCAGCTGTGAAAGGGTTATCATTAAAAACAGCAGATAAGCACATAACATTATTATTTAGTGCAAATGTTATTTTCAGATTTCACATTTATGGTCACAAATCATGGCTAACTCTTTAGTTTAATTATCTTAATATATCCAATATTAATAATTACACTATTATATAGCTACGCAGTCCATCAATGCTTACATGCTGCAAAATAATGAGCATGCTATAATTTTGTAAAGTATGTGGTAACACATTTGTATGAGTCAAATTGATTCAAACTTTATAGTAACATTATAAAGATGCAGGTAATGAATAATTGTGGTGATATTCTTTTTTTTTAAATACAGCCATAATCACTAGCAAGTACCTTCCATATCATGGCGCTTAAACTTATTCTTCTGTTTCATCTGTAATTGTATTCCTCCAGGAAGAAATGTTTCGTTTTTTTAATTTTTTTATTTATGTTAATCTTAAATTTAAAAACTTTTTAAACCTTATGGAATTTTTGAGAGGCATAGTGACACAGTTTAGATAATTTTGTTTTCTAGCTGTTACATGTTGGAAGACACACGTCATTAACTTTAATTCTAGTGCAACATTTTGACCAAGTCTGCTGGTCTTCTTCAGGAACAGAAAATAGCAAAAAAGTGGAGTGACAGGCTGAATTATTTAGTAAAAATGGTGAATGGATGAATGCCTTGGTTAGGGGTGATAAAACAAGTGTTGATTGGCAATCTAAAAGATTGAGGATAAAGAACAAAGGAAGAAAGAACAGTATATAGAACTAAATTAATTTTACTAAGTAATATTGCTGCTGTATTTGACTTTGCAGGAAAAATTATCCATAAATACTGACAGAAGAGAGAAGCTGAAGTGCTTGCAAAACACCATTGAAACAGCATGATGCAACAGACACCTTGAACAAATCATACATATACATAGTTAGCATATAAAATGTGGTTTGAGTCCATATAGGTATGCTCATTATATTTACTGACTTGTGCAGTTTGAAATTTTAATGTATGTAGCAAAGGAGAAGTCACGTTTCTGACATTTTCTCAGAAGATCCTAGTCCCAGTGGAGCCAGTGAATAGGGCTTTTTAAGGTGATAGCAAGTACACAGATTCATTTTTCCATTATGTACGGCAGTTTAGCGCCTTCATAGAATCAAACTGTGTGTGTGGAATTCTTGCTCTTCTACTTCTCTGGCTTTCCCTGTTCCTCTCTATTTCCATTTCTTCCCTCCATCTCTTCTTCTTCCATTTTTTCCTCCTCATCCTCAAACTTTCTAGTTATTTCCCTGTTTTTCTGTCTCTCCATGAACCAAGACACCCCCGGCTCTACTGGTCACTTTCTCTTTCTCTCTCTATTTACCTTTGTTGATCGAAGAGATATGCTCTCTTGTTTCTCTGCCACTCTCACTTTCTTGTACCAGATCTGATGTGTGGTAGCTAACGAATTCACCTAGTCATTAGTAGTCTAGAGTAGCCTGACCCTTTTTCTTCTTTACAATTGCATTCTTTGTTTACTCCGTTATTCAGTGCTAGTTCACGAAAACTACTCACCTGTTTCTCTGCCACGCCTGTCTACCACCCATTTTCGTTGTACCAGATTTGGTACTAACCAGTTCACCTGGCGCTCTCGGTTTACCCAGTAATTCCGCACGAGTTCACCAGTGTGCGTCTGCACATTCTAGCCCATAAGCTCATGAATTATTCATGAATACATAAGTCTTCGTAATTAGTCATGGTTATTATTATTATTATATAGATTGATTTATGACAAGAAAACCTCAATATTAAATTTTTACTGGTTCAATCAATAACTAATCTTATACATTCTTAACCCTTCCACTCTCAATAGAGCTATATAGAGCTCTGTGTTCTGCCAGCAATTAATCTTTTTTTTAAATCCAACACTACCAGTAATAAAAAAAATACACACAAAAACAAGAGCAATGGTACTTTACTTATTCATATTTTTTCTTCAAAATGTGGCTACTAGAATGCTTACAAGTGAGTGTTTTCTGCCTTGATGTTTTTATAATTAGGAGTTCTGAAGATCAGAAACAAGCCAGTAGAAGGTGATTACTGAGCTTCAGGTGGCAGCATTAGAACAATATAGGCCAACTTTTTTAGCTCTTCTCTGTATAGACAAGATACGTAAATAGTTTGGAGTAATATTTAGTTAGACATGTAGAAAACTGGTGTTCAGGCTTGCAAGGACACCTGAAGGAAAGCACACATGCTCATTAAACCATCTTTCAGACAACAGTACAAATTTCGTGGGAACCCCAAAAATGAGTTGTCAGAACTACACCTCATGCTGCAAAGTAAGAAGACTGCAGATGCTATCCACAATTTTTCAGCCTCAAATTCTATTGACTGGAAGTTTTCTCCCAGCAAGTCTCCACATTTTGGTGGAATGTGGGAAGCTGGAGTCAAAACAATGAAAACATTGCTTCAGAAGCATGTAGGAGACCACTGTCTTACCTTTGAAGAGCTGACTACCATTCTCGCTGAAGTTGAAGCTACACTCAACAGCTGATCTTTTTTACCCGTTCACTCTACCCTCTCCTGATAGTATGGTGCCAGTATAACAATTGACCTCACTATAAATTACCTCGAGGTGCTATGTATTTGTCCGTAACCTTTAGAGCCAAGTCCTTCCTTTCTATTGCCTCTAGGGCATTACATATTTTAGTCAGCCAAACATCTTCAGCAAAGTTATTCGTGAAGTAGTCTAATATCTGAACGAATATATCTCCAGAATCACGATCACAATTTTTTTCAAAAGTTCTTATCGTGTCAACAGATATTCCAAGTAGAACACCAAATGTCATGTATTTATACTGTACTCCAATCAAGTCTTTCACTAGTTCAGCCATAAGATCTATGACAAAATATAATGTTTGTTTTCAAGAAGTATACCTTCAGTATAATTATAATATAAAAATTGAAAACTGAAGAATACAAAGACGTCACAAAATATTTTAATAGTTTTAAATGTTACTATTTCATACTTATTTCTATACTTACATTGGCAGTGAACATTTGAGTAGACCTTGAGAGATTGTTCAAGAGTTACTGGTAACATAAGTAGTCAGAATGTCTTAAGCTTGATATGACTGTGTTATCACTACTCAGGAAATTAAGATAAGAGAGTAGTTCTGTATTTATTTGCTCTTATTAATGGTTAACTGCTAATTTCATTTTACCTCCTTGCATTAAGTTGTCTATTAATGCCACAAGATGCACTAACTTAAACACTTTCTAATGATTCTGTCCATATTGTATTTTGTAACTTAATGCTATGATTAATCACCAACCTTCACGATGGGGTCCAGGATTTAACTCTACATCTCCCGATAGTAATAACTTTCTTAAATGGTAATTCAATTCAATATTTGTAAAGAAACTGTTCATTTTTTTCAGGGTTGAAGCAAGTATCGATATGAAATGGAAAGTGGAGTATATGTGATCGATTGACAATTTCTTCTTCGTTCTATAAATAGAATATTTACATTGATTACATAATGATTATTAAACTAAAAACATACCTTTCTTCACAATAATATTGAAAAGAGAAAAGTAACTTTAAGTGCTTTTTCTTGCACTTTTTGATTCGTCTTTTGTAAAAATACCAGACCAGAACTGTTCCTAATAAAAGTGCACCACAGTTTCCAGGTGGTGTCAGTTCAGGAGAAAGTATAGCAGTACTTCTCATTTCCCAATTAACTCTTCTTTGTATTAGGAGATTCTGAAATCTTTGATGGACATCATTTCTTTGATAGCAGCTACATCTGTATGATATTCCAGGTTTTTTCGAAAACATGTCAAATTGTTTCACACAAAGACAGGTATAGTTCCATATTAATGAAATTAATTCAAAGCTGTACTTTTGCATCACAGTACTGCACAGTATCTTTAGTAGGCGAATTGTCACAAAGACTATTTGAAAGTTGGAATTTGCAATTCTGGAAAAGACAAATATTAAAACCAACATATAAATACTTAGAACATAGCTGGTGCAGTTTTTGTATAGCAACAGAGGGACTTTAAATCTCTTAGGTCCTTCAGTTGTTAACTACTGCCTTTAGTGTCTCTCAGGCCCTACGTGTAGTGCCCTGGCTGCACTCGGGACGCTACAATCAAGTACTTTCAGAGACCCTAGAAACAGTAGTTCCCAATGAAGCAGCACCTAATTATTATTTAGTACAAGTCTAGTCATGCAAACATTATGTGTCAAACACAACACTGTGATAATTGTTCATGGGTATTAAATGTGTATCCCTAATATCAACAATTCTTATCACTGGATCAACTCACAAGATCAGAAAGCGAAAATTGCCCGCAGCATTTATGTGTCCTATATGTGTAAGTATTAACTTATTGGAGGCTAGAGCATTGACTTTGAGAGTTGCACAATTATACTTCAGAGCATTTCATAACATGCAAGCCTATAGTTGCCTACCATAAAATGATTAGGCCTACTTAGTCTTTCCTCATTTATTGTACCGTTAAAAGTGAGATACAATTTCAGTACAAATTTTACCAGAAGGATATTAATAGACACACATGTGGCATATTAGTCCGAAAAATACCGAGATATATCATTCTTAGCTTGATGAACAGCAGCTAGAACATTAATTTCAGATAAATTAAACTTCCTAGCAAAATATATTTTAGAATTGAAATTATATCATTATCATTACTATCACTGTTACTATAATTTCAATGAAGCGAGAAAAACTGTACTTATGAGTGTGGGATACATATATGTCTTCAATTCTATGTGTACATAGGCATATTATATGTACCTTTTTTGCCATAGGTATATGTCACCCCTTTCTACTAATGTGTTTGTGCATGTTATGAAGTTCCATGGTAATATTTAGCAGCATTATATAGTGGGGTATTTGTTGAACGCAATAGAAATGATCAGCACAAAAGAAATAGTGGGGGAGCTAGGGAGTTAGAAAACAGGCGCATAGAGCTGCCGAAACAGCAAAAGAAAAATTGTGAGGAGACTAGTTATATTGCATAGGCATAGGACAAGGTGCGGAAGGACAGTAAGTGCCGCACCAACTTTTTTTTTTTTAATGTATAAATTTAAGAGATACAACAGATTTGAAAGGATGTTAGATTCTGGTGAGTACCTATACTCTCAGGTTTTAAGGGTGCTGGCACACCGGATACGCGCTCTGCCCACACAAATAAATTAAGGTTAATTGGCTGTTGCTATGGAAAATAACTCCGATTCTATAGCTCGCAGGTTCGCGCAGCCAAGCGGATCTACGAGACATGATGGCAAAATGTGGACTTACCAAGAATGACTGACACACGCACTGAACCAAAGAAGTTATGAAGCCTCAATGTCCCAAAATAAACGGAACTTATTGGAGATAGTGGAGGACGCACAAAAGCCAGAATTTCGTCCACTGCTTCTTCAGCTCATTGTTTACAATATTGTTGTTTTTTGTTTTGTTTAATTCTATTTGCTTTATATTTATTCATATTCATATTTTTACGTGAATTTTTTCTTGTTGCGTTACAAATGTATACTGTATTGAAAAACAAAAACGACTACTTTTATTACCTTGTTAAGTTACGCCGCTGTACCAAAATTGAAACACTAATCATCCGCCTATCTGTACTTGGAGTACAAAATAGATTCCAATTGTCTCGCACTTTTTTGCCACTGTGCAATTGTCTAGCCCCGCCCTCCGTAAGCCGAATTAACTATACTTACCACGATCTGCCAGGAAGCTCTTATCTATGCGCGGGTATTTAAGGTCCGCCCTCTACCTCTACAAATTGGTGGTTTCGTGGTTTATTGCTCAATTAAGCCGTGCGTGAGCGTTGCTATGTGCCAGCACCCTTAAAGTCCATTATGGTAGAGTGTACTAGCTGTTATCATCATTTTCACCACTTAATGACATTACAATTCCATTATGCTAGCATTATATTTGTATGTTCTGTTCAGTTCAGTGAGTCTGTAAAGATGTAGTGTATATCACTGTTGCAACAATAATAAACATTATAAATACAAAGTGAACATTGCGAACTTGGTCATCCATCTATAAGTAAATGATAAGTTTAGGTACCGGTATCAAAGTACCCAACTGATGCTGCTATAGCAACTTCCAACTTCATGCGCCTTAGTGTAATGCTACACTTGAGAAAAAACTGATGAAAAGATGTTGATTTTACTAACTATACAATTCTTTACAGATCTTCACATATGACTCCAGAGTAAGGAAAAATACCAACTAACCCTCAGCGTGCATGCGTGTGATCAACCAATTATGGCCAAATTATTAATTTACTATGGTGCCACGGCTGCCGCATTTTTTACCTCTAGAAGTACCGCTTACTGGAGGAGTAACTTTTGACTTTGTAGAAAAGAAACAACTGGGCCTGGACATAAAGGTAACTGGTAGACTCAGATATGCAGCATAAGCAGACTGTTGTTACCCCCTTTCTTGTACGCAGAATAGCGTATTTGTTTTCTTGGAAATAAAATATAGAAGTATGCCAAATAGCGTATTTGGCTTGTAATCAGTTAACCCTCAGCGTGCATGCTCATAGGGTTACAGTAGTCTGTTTGTCACTAATCCTCAGCATGCATGCATGAGAGGGTTACAGTAGTCTGCTTGTCATTCATTCTGTCTGTCTGTCTGTCTATCACTCTGTCAAATGCGGATCTCGAAGACGGCAGACTTTTAATCTTGAAAGCAGAGGAACTTAGACTAGATCACTATTTAAGTCACTTTAATTTGCCACTTTTTTTAAATTTTGGACCAGTTTTTGAGAAAATGAGAGAAACATACGCTATGGTAAGTGATGCTATATGACCATGCCCATTCACTCCTTTAAATTACCTGCATTTAGAATCATGTGCGCTCATGTGATTTAACCACGTGATTTAACCACTGATTTAACCTGCTGAAAGTGCCAGGCAGAAAAGTTCCCAGGGCTGAGACCTGAGTTCTTGCAGCATAGAGAGAATAGATTGGTAGGCTAATGGTAAACAAGATAGCAACTACAACTTCAAAAAGTAGCAGCTCCCCAGCCACAACAAGTGCCACACCCCATGAAGCCCCCAATTAGCCAGCTGGCAACATCCAGGGTGAGCAGGGTTGGGCCAGGGTGGTACTAGGACAACTGCAGTAGATTGGTAACCCAAATGCCTCAGAACAACTGTTGACCGTAGTGAAGACGCCACCCAATATCAAAGAAAGGAAGAAGAAGCTGCAAGATACTGACTATGTCAGTTATATTATCAGGTTGGAGCATGGATTCTACATAAGCATAGCAGAGTGCACAAAGTTGAACCCGGCAAAGAAAAACATGATGTCAGCAGATATAAACCCTCAAGTCATCTATAATTACCTGACCAAGGAGCTCCAGGCTGGTAATATCTTGAGGCCATTCCAACCATCATCAGCTCTGGAAGCCCACATCAACAGGTTTGGGATGATCCCTAAAAAATACCAACCAGACAAGTGGAAGCTAATATAACAGGCCTTTTCTTTCCCGATTGTTCAGTGTGGAATGATGGCATCAACCCCGATCACTGCTCCATGGCATACAAAACAATGGACCAAGTGGCAGGTCTTACGTCAGTCATCACCTTTTTGGGTATCACTATTATAACCCCATCAATTGGAAAAAATTCACACATACATACTACCAAGAGTGACAGATCATGACGCTATCAAAACCTAGGAAGCAGCAACCCTGTGATTTTTTGGGTTCTTCAGAGCCGGAGAAATCACAATACCATCCAATACAGCATTTGATTCCAAGAGGCACTTGGATAAATGCAGAAGAAAGTGAACTATTAGGAAGCATTGACACCTTCTTCAACTCCCAAAAGCGGGAGTTGGTAGGTATTCCTACTAACGGATAAGTTACAGAAGGTGGGTTGTGTGTACAAACAATGCATGTGTTAAACTATAAGCAGTATGAGGGATAATAGTGCCAACCACTGACACTTATCAGACATTGTTAATTAACACCAGGGTCCCTACCTCCCAACAATCACAATAGATGACGGACATTAATGGTTCCTGAAAAGCCACACATCAGCTTGTAGGGATAAATTTCTTTACACTGTTAGACTAAAGTAGTCCACACTACGCCATAGCAAATAAAATTATGCAGCTAGCCAGCATAAGCATGCGTATTATCGCCGTCTTTTGTCCATTCGTTCTGTAGGTCGCCGACGCAGACTCTATCGTTCGTCATAACAGATTTACTAGGTAAAGGATCAACTGAACTACCTACCACTGTCATGGGTGCGATATACCTGATTATCGCCGACATGCATAATAATTATATTTAAATAAATTTATGAAATTTTGAAGTGATTTTCACACATGATTTCATTCGAAAGAGTATGAAAAAATCATTAAAAGTATTTGGTGACTAATTGGAGCAATTAGAACACAAAAACCTTCGAGAGACAGAGTTATTTCCAAAAGCACAAAAATTATGAGCCCAGCA
>WLWI01001749.1_pt1 | contig 18742 bp, 4 predicted proteins | sample 6701501 | NCBI WGS metagenome assembly WLWI01 (sample SAMN12718690, study PRJNA515312) | sponge metagenome | isolation source: marine sponge | host: Mycale hentscheli | place: New Zealand: South Island, Marlborough, Capsize Point | collected 2014-11-01
AATAGTCTCAGGCTTAAAGCCTCGCTTCTTGGCCTCATCAATAATCTTGCACTTTTGCTTCAGGGTTAACTCAACTCTGGATTTCCTTGCACTTAGCTGAGCTGGTGTCTGCTTCTTACCCTTCCTTCAGGATACTTGCTTCAGGTGAGCTGGCACCTGTCTTTTATTTATAACTGAACCTGCTAATTAACCGTAGAACTAGATCTGGTAGTAGTAGCTCTAACTATGAATGCAGCTGCACACATAAACAGTAGCTGGGCATGCATGATGCAATAATTGTAACGGCATATACATAAAATACAAAGTGGGTCAGGCTATTCTAGGTGGACTAAAAGAGAAGGGACTATTAGGGAAGTGGACTATTAGGGAGAATAGACTGTATTTCATTTACTTTATACTTTCATTAATTTATTAGGAAAATTGGATGATGATAAGTACCATGGTAAAAATTTTAGTCTGGATATTGTATATTGTTGCTTTCTCTTATACAACAAAAGGTGAGTGTAAAGACTTTTGTAAATAATAGGTTTAAAGGATCATACATATCAAAGTGTTGCTAGAAATGCTATTGGGTTTTCATTTTAACAATGTTATTATACTGTGTAAACAACTTAAGTGAAGTGTCAGGAGAGCACAAAATCATACAATTCTATTATAGCTTCATGTCTATTAATCATGTAATAATGTCTTCATACTAAATAGCCTACAGACTGAAATTTGGGTGTCTAGTATCACTACTTATAAATGGGAAAAGATGTCTTAGGGATATTTACATCACACTTTTTTAAGTGGCATCATAGACCAGTGTGAATATATTCAATTCTCTAGCCATGATAACTCGCACATTCTGATTACTTTTATATCTTCAGTAAGAACAATTAAAACCTATCAAAAGATATTACAAAATATTTGTCAAAGTTAATAAGCACATTTTTTGGCAAATCACCTTTTTAGACTTACATTTCATAATTATTTAATGTAATTGTTTTGCATATTAGTGAATCCTATCAAATATAGAATCGAACAGAGTCCATTAATGAATTATGGATCATCAGAGAATGGCAACTGTTCTAATACTTCAGTTAATATGGATGGTAGTCAAATATGTACTACTCCACAAAGCAGTGTTTTATTTGATGGAGTTATTCCCTCACTCTCTGGAAGAAATAACAGCATGTGTTGGGCAAGTCAACTACTAGTACTTACTCTTAATACTACTATTACATTTGAATTCTCTGATCCTTCTTCTGGTGTTACAGCATTGGGGATAGCAATGTTAAATTGTGACCAAGAAAACATAGGAGCAGCAGGAAGGGTTAAACTTCAGGTTGGAGACTATACAATTATTTTTCCTATCGATAACATATCATGCAACCACCTAATAAGAGCATGTGCCAGATTCACTCCCCGTACTGCTAATGCAATTACTTTATCATTTGAAGTCAGCACCACTTCACAATTTCCTCTCGCATACTATATTGCTGAGATTTCATTTTATGATTCTACATCAGATTGTCTGTCATCTGGTATTATTAAAACATCAACGTCATCAACTACTTCAGTATGCATGGATTTGGAACCAGGTAATACAGTTTCAAAATGGATTGAAACTTTCTCACCTAAAGGGGTCTGGCAAAGGAAAAATGTGAAAAATCTTAGTTGTCCCCAGGGCCACAGGCTTTAGCCACTAGTGCTCTAACCACTGAGCTACGACAACCCACAACTTCCAAAACTCTCACATTTTACCTTTATACTGTTGAGTAGTACCACTGCTGCAGTCTCATACTCAACAGACCACCAATTATGTGCCATCAGAACACCTTTTTGGTGTCAACCAGAAACACCTCCACCACTGGAGAGGAGCCATAATTTTGTGGATTGAAAAGGCTTGGTTAGAGCACTGGTGGCTAAACCAGTGGCCCTGGGTTCGAATCCCCGGCGACCACTAAAATTTTTTTCACATTTTTCCTTTGCTTTTTTGCAGACCCCTTTAGGTGAGAAAGTTTCAATCTAGTTTTTATGAAGGTTCAGAACTTAATAATTGTGATGATAAAGCCTTTTCAATCCACAAATTATGGCTCCTCTCCAGGGGGGGAGGTGTTTCCGGTCAACACCGAAAAGGTGCTTTGACGGCACATAATTGGTGGTCAGTTGAGTACGAGACTGCAGCAAGCGGTACTACTCAACAGTATAAAGGTAAAATGTAAAAGTCTTGGAACTTGTGGGTTGTCATAGCTCATGGTTAGAGCACAGGTGGCTAAAGCCAGTGGCCCTGGGTACAAATCCCCCACAACAACTAAGATTTTTTCACATTTTTCCTTTGCTTTTTTCCAGACCCCTTTAGGTGAGAAAGTTTCAATCTAGTTTTTATGAAGGGTCAGAACTTGATAATAGTTTCAAAATGACTACCAATACACGAGAATCATGTTAAATTAATTTATTATAGATATGATATTATTCTTAAATAAAACATCAGTTGTCTTAGAAAATATAATGTCTTTACAATTGGATGCTTTCTTTCGTGAATGATCTAATATAGAGCCAACTTCAAAAAATACAGAAAAATATTTGCTTATTAGTAGCAGTACACCTAACATGCGAACGAGCGAAGACAGCAGTACTGATATACCATCAATAACTAACTTTACTACATCCAGTGTACAAATCATCATTGTGGTTGTAGCACTTCTTTTTCTCACATTGTTAATAGTGCCTATTGTTTTAATTATCACTTTTCACAAAAGAATTCATTTGACTAAGCATTGCTCAGATTTGTTTACTACAACAAAAATTGAAAACTGTCCAGAGACTGAGAAAAGTTCTGATGATTGTTCACGTCATGAAATGGGGATAAATGAATGCAATTTTGATACTTATGCTCAAGTTTTGGAGGAGAAAGTAGAAAAACATGGAAGGGAGAGTGTAGTTCCAGTTCACAATGATCCTGATCCAACTGAGCTATATGCTAAAGTGGATACAACAAGAAAGAAGAAACCAAAAGCTGTTGAGGCATCAAGTCCTGATATATCAGAAATGTATGCAGTTGTAAATAAAGAAGCAAAACATCGAAAGAAAGGAGAGTTGAATGGAAGTCAAGACAGTTCAGAATTATACTCAGTGGTTGATAAAAATAAGAAAAAGAAAAAATTAAGCAATGATAATAAAGATACCAGAGAACTGTATTCTGTGGTAAACAAAGCGAAAATTAAAGAAGATGAACAAGAAGTGTCCCAACTGTAAGCAACAGTTGATGAAACCAAGAAGATTACTTTAATTTAGAACTTGTATCATTAGCTATGTTACTATAACTGTATTATTTAGTGTTATAGTTAAAACTTGTTACTGTTGTTTTTGTCAACTTTGGTTATTTAAATTGTTTATATATTACTAACTTGAATAAAAGGAGGCCTGACAGAGTTTAAGCTACTATTATAATCATTGTGGCTGTGTTTAACTTTTCACACATAATAGCAAACCCACACATACACAGGAAACTATAGCTTAATCTAAGCAAAATCTGATCAAGTTCCTATTAGGACCATTTAAAATGAGCCAAGTAAATTTTAATCTAAAGGCAGTTGTAAATAAAAAAGTGAAACAAATTACTATGCACCCATTCCAAAGTTATGCTAGTTTTTAAACACATGTAATGAAAACTCAAATAAAGCAGAACCTCTATTTATAAAATAAGATTTAACAAAGACTTAGTTAACTAACAAAAAATTCAATTTTAAATTTCAGTCGGACCAGTTCGGTCGTGGTGTTTGCTGAAGCACATCACTAGTTATTGATATATGGATGTCCGAGTATACTTGAAAGTGGACATCCATATATTAATAACTAGTAATGTGCTTCAGCAAACACCACGAGCGAACTAGTCCGACTGAAATTTAAAATTGAATTTTTTGTTAGTTAACTATTTTTGTTTAGTTTATTGCTGAACTATTGTTCACACTGGACTTCAAGCTCAAGGTGTCACAAAGTCATCTGGATTTGTGAAGTATTGTTCTAGCTTCTTTGCATACTGTTCGTAATCATCTACTCCTAAGTGGAATGCTTTCTTTTTCCCGACAGTGAGTATTCATCCTTGTCGCCAGTGAAAGATAAGAAAGTTCACCTTTAATTGAAAATACATAACTGAATGAATTCCATACTAATAAATGAAATGTCCAGAAATAATAGTTACCACACAGAACTTGTTACACACCATTAACTGGTGTCATCATCATACTCCTGCATTATACTATTAACTCCTCATTCCTATGTACGTTTCTACTCACCTTACATTCACACAATTCTATTCACTTTACATACACATGTACATTTCTGTTCATCTCACATCCACTGGTTTATTGGTCAGTTGTTTTTATTCTGTTAAGTTCTTGATTTAGTCTGCATAATCTTTAAGTGTATTTATTTTCAAGGGGAAACCTGGAGAGCGTTAGCCAGCTTATTAGAGGGATGACTGGTAAAGATTACATCTTAATTTTAACTGGTGGGAGAAGTCTTTTGGAAGTGGTGCGAGATTAGCAGCAAGAATTTCTAGTGGCAGCTCTACCATCAATTCTTGGACACACTGACATACCGCCACTTTTGTTTGTTAGTGTATAATGTCAACTGAACATGTTGCTGGAAGGCAGACAAGAAGAACACTGGGCACACTATTTTATGTACATACTAATTTGGCATGTGCCTTTGCTGTATAATTATAATCTCTATAATTTCAGAAAATTTCAGCACTGATTGAACTTATGTTTCAAGTCCCTGCTCTGCCAAGAATGCCACAAATTGGCTCAAGCCACTTGAAGGGGTGGCCAACCACACATCCTACAGAATTCCAAGTACTTCCTTCCTGCCACTTTGTACATGCATTGAGTTGAAGGTTCTATTCCCTTCTGGAAGAGCACCTCCACAACTCCATCCAGTCTGGGTTCGTACCTGTCTGCCACTTTCCGACTATTATCTGCAGAACTTCTTCGTCCACTACTTCTTGGGTCTGTGTCATTTGTGGTCGCAAGTTAACATCATGTCAATTCTGTTTCTAGATAATGCATCCACCACCTCATTGTCTGTTTAGTAGCTCCTTGACAGTAATCCCACTGAAGGCTGATTCACCCAAACCCTGACTCTGAAGCTGGAACCACTTGGTTTTCCACCATATACCACATCCCCAGCTCCCTAAAGCATCAATGAGGACTATTTTTAGTCTCTTACACCCTGCATGCCACATCATAGCTGTGTCATTCCATTCCTGCCCGAATTGACACCACCACTTAATAACATCTGCTCTTGCCTCCCGCTTAGCCTCAAGAATTTGTCCAGCTGTTGCACACTTGTCAAGGTATCACTGGCTGGAAAAATTGCTTCCAGCATATCGTTAGTTTGCTTACTCCCGAAATAGCCACGACTTGTTCTTGCGGCCACCTCCAGATCATGTTTATGATATTTGGAAAGTGTATAGAAATCTTAGTTCAATTAGCATACTGCCACACGGAGGTCATAAGTGGCAAGGAGCTTGGAGACTGTAAGCCTATCCAGCTATTGACTAGCTGGTTCCTTCATCGAGTAGGGTAAGTTGGCACAGATACCTGACCAAATCTGAAGGTGTGTCCCTACACAAGCCAACATTAGTGACTCCACCCCACACCCACTGTTCAGCAATTCCATACCTTCTTCAGCCCCTGACCTGTCTAGGCTGGTGCGATCTTATACCATACAGTCTCGTCATCGCAGATCTACAAGCTCTGCCCACTCCAGGTCATCCAACCCTGCCCAAGTTTGTTCTCAAGCTTCTGAACTGCACCATCCAGTAGTACACTTTGGTGGTACCATCAGAAGTTTAGTAATTAAGCATGGCTCTGTCATCCTTTTCACACTCTACCTGCTCCTGCTTTCTGGTTGACACCGGTGCCGAGGTTAGTGATGTTCTTACCACTCACATTGAACGCAAGAATCAGCAGGCACTTTATGGTGTAGGCTACCAACAGGTCAAGCATAGCGACCTATATATGGTATCCATTCTCTTTGAATATGCTTCAGTCTACGATGAACCTTTCGATGGGTATTTGTAATCGTGGATAGCAAGACATCCTAAGAGCAGACTTTCGATGTCACTATGGACTTTTCGTGGATGTTCAGTAAAGCAAGTTCATGACTCTGCTACTAGTCTTTACATGCAACTCAACAACTTTTTTCAACTGGACTATTGTGCATTCAGGAGAATGGTGACACTTTTGTGTTATTTCAACTTCTTGTTGCTAATAGGCACATCAAACAGTATTACTTATTATATTCTGACAGTTTGCCAATTTGTTTTTCATGCACTCATCATCTGGCACTGTAATGGCTCACTATTACTCGCAATGAATTCGGCCACTTTCTTTAATTGGGAATTATTGTGTTCTTCGTCCAGCAATTGGTCCTCCCCCATTACATATGATCCAAAACAAAACCCCTGGTGAGACAGTATTGTGACTATTGGGCACTCAACCATGTTTCGGTACTAGATTGCTATCCTCTCCCTCACTTGCAGGATTTCACAGCTAGATGTACCATCTTCTCACACATTGACTTGGTGATAGCCTTCTACCAGATTCCCTTGGAACCACCACCCACCCATTCACAAAATAGCCACAACCACATTCTTTGATTTGTTTGAATTTACACGCATTTCTTTAGGGCCAAGGAATGTGCTCATGAGTTCAAACGGTTTATCAATGAAAGTTTTCTTGCATGCTCACATAATGACTAGCTGATCACAAGTCAGTCACCGTGGAACATCTTGAACATCTCTGCTCTGTGTCAGAAAGGATAGATGCACACCAAATCCCATCAATATCTCCAAAATTGTCCTTTGCATACCAAATCTTCTTGACTTCCTTAGCTACTGTCTTGATGCTATTTGTAATTCCTGCAAATCTAGATTGTAAGGTTTGGCATGCCTTTTCTGTGACCACAAACAGGGAAGGACAGTTTGAGTTGCAAGCTATGGTACTGGTCTTTTAAGAGGGCGGGGTGGCAACAGCAGGAAGGAGATCCCAATGTGCAGTCAAGGCAGCTGAGTGACACGGAATCTTAGTGTCCATTACAGTCAAGTGTATAAACTTTGCAGAAGGTTAGAAAACTCAGTCAATTGTTTCTCACTGCATCATGCCTGACAATACAATGTTGGAGAGTGAGGACTATTGTCGGCAATGTTTTGCGGTAGTTGGCACAGAGATGTTGCATGTAGTGACTCCTACATGAAAGCCTTGAGTTGTGAGACATAGTTACAAGAATCAGGTACACCAGAAGGAAAGAATTCTTCTGTAAGATGAAGAGTACAACTGAACAGCTTATGTCTTTGAGTGATGAGTGTATGTCGAGTATGGTGCTTCTGTCTGGTGATCCAGACATGGATTCGATTTCAGAGAAGAGTTAAGTTTCCAATATAGATATGATTTGATATTAGGTGATATGCTCTAATTAAGCTACTGAACTAGCTGCCAACCAACTAGCCGAAAAATTTTGCCACCTGCTGTGAGACTAAATCCCAAAAACTCCTACATACACTCCTGTTGGGTGAATTATGCTTCACCCACTTGCCGGTCTTCAGGAGGCTGTAGTGTATTTACAGCTTTTACCCAGGCAATAAAAAATTTGGTAATAGCTTAAGGGTTAAATAATTAATCCACACTCAGTCAACCATCTCATACCAACATGAATGGGCTAGTTTTTTAGCGAGTCCACTCACTCCTCAAGTGGTCTCATTTCATCTCATGGCAAATGCTTTTATATCATTTGGTCACCAATCAATTCTACACTACGTCAATGTCCTCAATTACCCTATAATATTTTACCCACAATATTGAATACTTTACTCTTACTAGTTATTAAGTTAGTACTTTTGATTACTTCAGATAAATAACTATTTCTATGTATACTTGCCAATGAAAATTAGCATTTGCCATATTACTTACCTACTGCTACTCGCTCCTTGATCAATGGTGCTCAGCAACTTACAACCGCTCTGAATAGTAGACAACTACTCAATTCAACTGATAGCAGCTATAATACCTAGTAGCTATGTAGGGGAACTGAAGGAATAAAATTTTCTATTTAAAAATTTAACTTCGGGTCTATTTTGAAGTAGGGATTCAAGATATCCAACAAAAACAAAAACAAAAATAATAATAAAAATAATCCCTGAAATATTGGGAATAGTGGGAGTTAGCTAAATCATTAAAAAAAAAAGTAACGGTAGATTCACTATTTATAATACTTATCCCGCGCAACTAAGGGTGGGTGTGGTTATTGGTTTTTCGAGTTTGGGATTACTGTATTTAGGGTGGAGCGGAAGGTAAGAAAAGCAGAACTGTTGGAGTAAAAAAGTATAGCCGGGAGAGTAGCGTAATATAGCTAATACCGTTTATTGTTTGTTTATGCTTCGCTGGGACGTTGTCTTCTTTCTGACCGTGACAGAAAAAGTGAGATTAAGATTTAAGTTCAGTATATGTATGTATAATTCTATATAATATATATATAGCTACAAACATTGTTGGGGTAATAACTTGTCATTCTCTTGTTGTTATGCTTAATGAATTCAGTCAATTAGATACTCACTGCCTCCCTTCACTGTTTTTTTTTTCAGTGCTTTTGTGAGGTCGAGTTGGCACGACCACAAATGTGGCAAAAGAGGAATGCACTTGGCGAAACCATTGATAAAGAATTTACCCAGATTGGAAACACCCAGTAGCCAATACAAATTGGGCGCTGTAACAATACGCGCGTATCTTATATATATATTTATTTTTGGAGCTTCAATCTTCAATTGTTTTTTTCTGCTAGATTTTAAAATGACAGAGCTAGAGACCTACAATCTGCAGTACGCACCATTAGGACCTGAATCAGGAAGTTGGAGTCAGTAATAAGTCTTTTTATTAATCTTCTGGAAATATTCAATAGAGAGCACATGAAATTGGTTAGTAGCCTTTGCAACAAAGTAGCTATTTGTGCATTATTCAAGGATAATCAAAAATGTACTTGAGTAATTAACATTCAAGGTTGCTCAATTGCATTATTATAGTACACATGAATAATTTTAAATGGATCTCTTACACTGACTGAAGCTTTATTAATGTAAACTTTATAGGCATAATATGCCTATAAAGTTTACATTAATAAAGATTATAAATATAAGGGATCACAACATGATGCAATTGTCATTATTATATCAGTAACAGTTTGCTCTCTAGAAAAGGGATTGTAACACAACACTACATACTTTAATTGAAGATGTTATTTTCATTATGTCCTTTGAAATGGTCCACAATGGTGTACATGTAGATGTTTATTCAGGATTAGTTTGACTTCAAACCAGCACCTTAAGATTCTTTTCCAGCCAGCTAAAGGGATTATAACAATTATAACAGTTTTGGTGGAAATGACTGCAAAAGGGTAGTAATTCTTTTAACCTAGAAGTAGTCATTCCCTGAGTTAGCTCGCCTTATGCAGTAGGTAACCAGTTTTGCGCCGCCAATAAATGTAACAAATGTTAAACGCCGTTTTGTACAGATTCTACGGATGCACATGACCCGTTACCAATCCTATTAGAATTTTATTATCAATGGCGAAACGCTCGAAAACGTCGACGCCCAAGGGTGCAAAGGCGGTGTGCCGCAACTTACAACAGCTCCGAACAGAAGACGTGAATGTGACGATCAGGAAAAAAAATTTTTTTTCTCAGCTCATCTGATAGCAACTAAATAGCTATCTAAAAGACAGGCACTTCACACTATACAAAGAATAAAAGTTTTCTATAAAAATTAATATGTGTAGCTAATTATGGTAGGAATTCAAGTTATTCCAATAAAACAAAAATAAAAAAGAAGCTATTTTTGAAACATTGGAAAGGTAGAAGCTAGCTAAATCATATAAAAATTAGTAACACCCTTGGTAGATTCACTATTGTCCTCATCCTACACTAGCTAAGTGAGGGTGTGGTTGCAGGGTTTTAAAAGCAGAACCATTGAAGTAAAAAGTATAGCTGGGTAGGTAGCTAATATAGATAACTATATCCTATATTGTTAGTTTACGCTGCCTTGGTGTTGTCTGCTTTCTGACCAGAACAGAGAAAGCAAGTAAGATTAAGAACATTGTTGAGGTAATATCTTTCACTTTTAATGTTTTGCTTAATGAATTCAGTCCAATAGATATTCACTCCCTCCTTTAATTTTGTGGGTTTTTTTGTTTTTTTTTCCACCAGAGCTATCTAATAAGCTTTATATATGAGTCCATGGTAGATATCTTCACAATTTTATTTTAAGGTAGTGACCAGTGAAATATTGCACTGTATAGCTGAACCTCATTACCCTAGTAGTTCAACCAGCCTAGTTCACCAGTTTTCCAGGTTTTTACAGCTTCCTCTGGTGAAGCCTACCCAAACAGGTTAGAGCAGCTGCTAAAATATCAGCTGGGGCCTACAGCCAACTTTACACCACCTGTGAGTAAAAAAATACTTCAATGAAGATATCTAGCATAGAATAAACCACTTATTACACTCTGATAGAGTGACATGGCAAGATATTTCACTCTCAGGCATTATTTTCACTCCCCTCTGGCTCGTGAAAATAAACTAGCTTGTTCATGAAGAATATTCCACCATATCAGACTCTGACTCATAGAGTGTGATACGGCAAAATATTTAATGAGCAGGGTAATTTATTTTCATGAGCCATAGGTGAGTGACAATAGAGCCTGTCTTGACAGTATAATAAGTGGCTGTTTAATCTATGTTAGAAATCTTCACAGGAGTTTGAACTAGGACTGGTAGCTCATGGTGTAAAGTTGACTGTACCACTTTTTAGAGGTTCTCCACATCCCCATCTGATATTTAGCAATAAAAAAAAAACAAATAAAAAGCTGGTAAGCTAGGCTGGTTGCTATAATCAGTATCTTATCAAAGGGAAATTAGTTTGTGCAATTCAGCTTGAAATAACACCATGTGATAACATGATATATCTCTGGTTTTATGTACCTAAAGGATAGCATTGTAATAGATTTAGCATGAAATAAGTATTATGTCTTCAATCCAATTTGTGTAGGCTTATGTATATGTATTTTTTAGGTATAGGCAGTGGAGGCTAAACTATACCCTAGATTCAGGGGGGGGGGGGGCAAGAATTGCTTGTTTATTTTTGGTCTATATACTAAAGGAAGCATATCATTGTATTTATAGCAAATAAAATTCTGAATTAATGAAATTTTATTGTAATGAATTATTATATGCAAATATGCAGGTGTAGTGCATCTGTCCAAGAAAGAATATAACTGCCTATTGACTAACAGTTAATTTGCCCAAAATGCTATTTGCAATCATCTTTTAGAATGAATAAATTCCTTTGCTATTTCATGAAGTTTTAAATCATCTGTAAATTGTTTATGAATACTAAGTAACATGCAGTTGTTCAGATTCTTTTCAGTCATTGTAGATAGTAAATAAGTGAATATTTTTTCTTAAAGTAGAAAATGACCTCTCAACAGTTGCTGGAGTGGGTGGAATAGTTAAGTATAGACTGTCTAAACCACCAAGCTACTGTGATTATTACCACTTATACAAACATTATGTAGCCCGTTTCATTTGAGGGGGGTGATGCCCCCCATATATTAATTTGGAGGAAAGATGCCCCTTGCCCTCCTGTTGAGCTTCCCCTGATAGGTATACCCTTCTTTACTAATGTACTTCTGCATATTATGAAGTTCCATGGCAATATTGAGCAACATTGTTAGGTGTATTCTCTCTTCTTTTGCAGGCTTTTTTCCTACAATACAGAATTAAAAATTTGATCGCCAGTGGGAATCGAACCAAAGATTGCTTGCTTAAAGGCTTCAACAACCAGCCGGAACACAAAAACACAGAAAATAAGAATCTTTGAATATAAGAATTTTGCCGTTGATCTTTTGAAAGCAAAACTGTAGCATAGCAGTACCCATTAACAATATAAATACAGATTTGGAGTCGTAACTCAGTGGCAGAGAACTTGTGGTTAAGCCAGCGGTCCTCCTTGGTTGGATTCCTGGTGGCCATCAAATATTTTTAATTTTGTATTGCTTTAAAAAGCATAAAGAGAGTGAAAGCATATATTGAGTAAAAAATGTGGCTGAGAAAGAAATAGTGAAGCAAAATTTATTACAGAGTATTGTTGAACGCAATAGAAATGGTTAGCAAAAACTAGCTAGGGAGCTAAGGAGCTAAGGAGGTTTAAAGTAGTAGTAGTCTTATCGACTACTTGCATTGCATGTGTTATGAGGTAGGTCTTGCTTTATGAGGTTTTGCGTTTTGAGGTAGGTCTTGCACTATGAGGTAGGTCTTGCGTATGAGGTAGGTCTTACAATATGACATAGGTCTTGCGTTATGAGGTAGGTCTTGCAGTTATGAGGTAGGTCTTGCCTTATGAGTTAGGTCTTGTGTTATGAGGTAAGTCTTGCTTTATGAGGTAGGTTTTGCGTTTTGAGGTAGGTCTTGCACTATGAGGTAAGTCTTGCGTATGAGGTCTTGCATTATGACATAGGTCTTGCGTTATGAGGTAGGTCTTGCGTTATGAGGTAGGTCTAGTATTGTGAGGTAGGTCTTGCATTATGAGGTAGGTCTTGCATCTTGCCTTATGAGTTAGGTCTAGTATTGTGAGGTATTGCGTTATGAGGTAGGTCTTGCATTATGAGGTAGGTCTTGCGTTATGGGGTAGGTCTTGCGTTGAGGTAGGTCTTGCATTATGAGGTCGGTCTTGCGTTATGATGTAGGTCTTGAGTTATGAGGTAGGTCTAGTATTGTGAGGTAGGTCTTGCATTATGAGGTAGGTCTAGTATTGTGAGGTAGGTCTTGCATTATGAGGTAGGTCTTGCAATACTATGAGTTAGGTCTAGTAGGTCTTGCCTTATGAGTTAGGTCTAGTATTGTGAGGTAGGTCTTGCGTTATGAGGTAGGTCTTGCATTATGAGGTAGGTCTTGCGTTATGGGGTAGGTCTTGCATTGAGGTAGGTCTTGCATTATGATGTAGGTCTTTCGTTATGAGGTAGGTCTAGTATTGTGAGGTAGGTCTTGCGTTATGAGAAAGGTCTTGCATTATGAGGTAGGTCTTGCCTTATGAGTTAGGTCTTAAGTTATGAATTAGGTCTTGCATTATGAGGTAGGTCTTGTGTTATGAGGTAGGTCTAGTATTGTGAGGTAGGTCATGCATTGTGAGGTAAGTCTTGCATTATGCGGTAAGTCTTGCATTATGAGGTAGGTCTTGTGTTATGAATTATGTCTTTATTTATGCTGAAAAGTTACCAAGTGCTCGAATTGGAGTTATACATTGAGACTGTCAGTGAGTGTCCCTTGTATTGCCTGGCTTCTCCAATGAAGGCAGCATTTTCTTCTAGCACTTTGACTGTACAGCTATATTTGTTACCTGATTTGTGTGTGAAATGATTTTATAGCTAGCTTGTGTGTGTATAGTAGTGCTGACATATCACACCTTTGCTGCTTCATTGATTGTAGGATTAACAATTTGTTTTGGCTTTATGGTCATACAGAAAGAACTGATACAATGAGCTAATTCAGACCAGGTAGCTAAAGTGTTCATTCTAGAAACAGATAAATTATTTCTTTATTATCCCTCTTTTATTCATTAGATGTATTCTTTCATTTTCACAGGATTTGTTAGTTACATAATTAAAAAAATGTGTAGTGCAGCTGTCACTGGGATAGAATCCACAGAAAGACTACTCGATGAATGCTTCAGTGCTATCACTGAGCTAAAATCTCATCATTCTATCCTCCTGAAATAGTAGGGAGCAGAAAATAGCAATGACCTGTTAGCTATTTGAGAATTATCAATCTAAGAATGGACATGACAGCTAATAGCTAAAAAAAGCTCAAAAAAGCTTTGCATAGATACCAAGCACTTTTATCATCATATTGTACTGTCAGGGGCCTGATTGTAGAGACTTCCATGTTTTATGGATATTGCATGTTTGCACAATTGGATATATCTTTATTAAAACATTTAATATTTAAGCATACAAATTAATAACTTGAGCAGAAGCCAGCCATGTAACTCTGTTATTCTCTTATAATATTATAATTAGCAAATAATAACTTTACAAATTTCTTTAGAATACACACACTAAGGCTCCAGTATTATGGTAAATATTTGGTGATCTTTTGAGTACCTAACTAGCAGCAACCAATATGTTCACGGATGGTGTTCTGGCTAAGTCAATACAACATAGAATAAAAAATGAAAAGGATTGATTTATTCCTGATCATTTTAGAAGTTCTTGTTACATAGCATTAGCTAAGTACAAGATACATATAATTTAGTCATTATTGGCTGAAAAGAGAAAAAATTTCTATTAAGATATATATAGTTGTAGCTACTTTAATCTGGATGAATTGTTTAATGCAATGTTATTCCTTTCTCATTAATTCTGAGTGTATGAGTAATCTGTGAAAAATGCTAAAATCAGCTACAATGCGAGCGTGATTGAAAGGTACACATAGGAAGTGGTTTTTGTTTATGAAAAATAAAACATACACAGTAGTCCAAATAAGTCACAATTATGTTATAATAAAAAAAAATAAATAAATAAATAAAAAGCAAACAAATAAAGAGCTCTTCATAGGTAGAACTATGTTACAGTAGTTGAGTATTAGCCAAGGTGTTTTCTTTCTTTTATTGGTAAATTTCCGTCTTAAATACAGTGGAACCTCTCTACAAAGGCCATGCTTGGGGTCAAGTCTTTTGACCCTTGTAGAGAGTTTGGCTGCTTTCAGAGTTTATTTTGTATTGTAGTAGATCACTGTGTTCCATTTACGCTGGCTGTTGTTAAGAGTCAAGTTGTTCTTCAGAGTCCCTTTGTAGAGAGGTTCCACTGTATATATATCAATTTTTTTATTTATTCAAATAATTAGAACTGAAATTTTCTGGTATAAAACCTTATGCAGTATAACTACATTATTTAATGATTTATGATCACACTCACATGATTATGAATGGAATCATCTTTTTGTGAAAACAATATTTAATTTACTTTCATATTCTTATTAGTAAATTTGGATGATGATTTCAAGTACCATGGTAAACATTTTAGTGTGGATATTGCATATTTTTGCTTTCTCTTATACAAGAAAAGGTGAGTGTAAGATTTTGTAGCTATTTATAATTGTAGTGCTATGCTATAAAATAATAATGCTATATGGTTTTAGTTTTACATAAACAATTAAGTGAAGTATTAGAGAGCATAAAAACTACACATTCTAAATGTTTTATGTCTTGTAATCATAAATACAGGATAATGTCTCCATACTAAATAGCCTATGAGACTGAAAAAGGGGTGTCTAGTATCACTGCTCATAAATGGGAATAGATTTCTTAGGGAAATCAGCAACACACTTTTATAAGTGGCAGCATAGAATGCATGGAAATTAAGACCAGTACAAATAAATTATTAGCCATGATAACTCACACATTCTGATTACTTTGTCATCTTTAGCAAGAATAAATAAACCTACCATAAAAAATGTTAGTCAAAATTAAGCACCTTTTTTTTGTAAATCGCTTTTTAGACTTACATTTCATAATTACTTAATGTAACTGTTGTGCATTGTTAGTGAATCCTATCAAATATACAATCAACACGATTCCATTATCAAAGTATGGATCATCAGAGAATGGCCTTTGCAATACTTCACTTAATATAGATGGTAGTCAAGTATGTACTACTCCACAAAGCAGTGTTTTATTTGATGGAGTTATTCCCTCACTCTCTGGAAGAAATAACAACATGTGTTGGGCAAGTCAACTACTAGTACTTAATCTTAGTACTACTATTACATTTGAATTATCTGATTCTTCTGGTACTAAAGCTTTTGAAATAGTAATGTTCAATTGTATCCAAGAAAACATAGGAGCAGCAACAAAGGTTATTCTTCTTCAGGATGGAGGGGGTACACTTAGTACTACTATTAATCACATGTCATGCAACCACTTAATAAGAGCATGTGGCTTTTTCACTCCCATCACTACTAATACAATTCCTTTATCATTTGAAATCAGTACCGCCGCACACTTTCCTCTCGCATACTATATTGCTGAGATGTCATTTTATGATTCTGCATCAGGGTGTTCTCCTGGTATTATTGACACAAATGTGTCATCAACTCCTTCAATATGCATGGATATAGTATCAGGTAATACAGTTATAAAATGAGTACCGATAGATGATTTGTTGTCGTGTTAAATAAATATATAGTATAACACATTTCTTAGATAAAACATCAGATAAAAAGCACAAATAAGCTGTTATAAATAATTACAATAAAGTGTCATTGACAACGTATTTTGTTTTGTGGTGTACGATCTAACATAGAACCATCTACAAAAAGCACAGAAATAAATGTGACGATTAGTAATAGTAAACTAAACATGCAGATGAGTGGAGACAGCAGTACTAATATACCATCAACAACTAACTTTACTGAATCAAGTGTACCCATCAATACTACATCCAGCGTACCCATCATCATTGCTGTTGTAGCAATTTTTTTTCTCATATCATTAGTAGTGTGTATTGTTTTAATTATCACTTTTCACAAAAGATTTCGTATAACTAAGCATTGTTCAGATTTGTTTAATACAACAAAAATTGAAAACTGTCCAGAGACTGAGAAAAGTTTATACGATTATTCACATCATAAAATTGGGGATGAATGCAATTTTGATACATATGCTCAAGTTTTGGAGAAGAAATTAGAAAAATCTGGAAGGAAGAGTGTAGCTCCAATTCACAATGATCCTGATCCAACTCAGCTATATGCTAAAGTGGATACAGCAAGAAAGAAGAAGAAATTGAGAGCTGTTGAGGCATCAAGTCCTGATATATCAGAAATGTATGCAGTTGTAAATAAAAAAGCAAAACAACATCAGAATAAAGGAGAGTTGAATGGTAATCAAGACAGTTCAGAATTATACTCGGTGGTTGATAAAACTAAGAAAAAGAAAAATTTGAGCAATGATAATAAAGATACCAAAGAACTACTGTATTCTGTGGTAAGCAAAGTGAAAATTAAAGAAGGTGAACAAGAAGTGTCCCAATTGTAAGCAACAGTTGATGAAGAAGATTACTTTAATTTAGAACTTGTATCATTAGCTATGTTATTATGACTTTATTTAGTGTTATAGCTAAAACATGTTCCTGTTGCTTTATATTTTGTCAACTTGGCTTGTTTCAATTTTTTATATATTTACTAACTTGAACAAATGGAGTCCCAGACAGAGTTTTAAGCTATTGTTATACATTGTGGCTGTGTTCAACTTTTGACACATAATAGCAGACCCACATATACACAAAAAACTATAATAGCTTAGCAGTATCTGGTCAAGCTCCTATTGGGACCATTTAAAATGAACCAAATAAATTTTAATCTAAATACAGCTGGCTTGATACTTGCATACTAGCCAGACTATTTTAAGTCATTAGAAATGTAGAACTATTTTAAAACTTCAGCTTTTTTAAGATGAATATTGGGAGTTTGTCCATTGAAAGACATGCCAGAGGTGAACTGGACATCTTGCCTGAAGCAAGATATCCCACTGAAGTATTAACATTCTTGGATATACAAATGGTGTAGCTCAGTAGAGGTCAATGGAGCAATAAAAATATTCGGTGAATTCTATCCTTTTACTGGCTCTTTTTATTTTATTTTATTTTTTTAACAATACAGAGTCATAAATGTTATGCTTTACATTTGTAAGAGAAGAACAACATATTCTGCTCTCCTGTATATATAATATTGCTGTTTACAGTAATGGGTCACAAGATGCTGAAAGGAAAACCTGTTTATAAGTCTAAAATTCTACTCTAGTGTACTATATTGACTGGCTTTTATTTTAAATATTATATACACACCAAAGTTATATACCAAAACAAAGTATTGGTAAATACTTTTTACTGAACTCTTATTGTAAAAAAAAAACATAAGCAAGGAAACTGCAAGATAAACAGTAAAGTAAACAAGACTGTTTCACTTACTAGCAATAACTATAGCCCTCTCGGGCATCCACAGACTAAGTTATAATAAAAATAACAAAACAGCTCACTTAACTCACCTGAGGGTAATATAAATTCACAAGCTTACATTGTAGGGGTAGTCCACACAACATCCTTAAACCCGAATACCTCTCACATCTGATACATGAGTGAGATGGGAGGGTATGGCCACTGAATAATAGGAATAATAATGAGGGGGTGGCTTTGTGTTAAGTTACAGTATGAAATCATAGAAAGATAGTGTCAATAGTTTTATGTTTAGCTACATGAGATTTCATTCCTTCATCAACACTAAAAGATCTTCAGCTTTTCACATTTAATTTTTAAACAGATAGCTAACAGTATAATTACCTAGGAAGTAAGTTACTATTAACTACAGTTTGTTTCTAGTAATTGTTATAGTTCCTAACTCATACTGAGGTATATTCCCTATTTTCGTGATACACTTAAGCTGTAATGTATTTGGCGAGCGAGCGTAGCGAGCGAGACACTTACAGTGGTAACACAATCGAAAATTGGGGATGTTTATTTATTTGTATATATGTTTGGACGTATGTATGTCATTTTGTACTTTGACCCTCGTGTTTTTGTGTTAGTTATGTGGTCGACCCCGTCCCAAATTGCACTAAACAGAATCCTCTGGTTTATCGATCAGTACCCGTATCACCCTAGA
>WLWI01001751.1_pt1 | contig 18725 bp, 12 predicted proteins | sample 6701501 | NCBI WGS metagenome assembly WLWI01 (sample SAMN12718690, study PRJNA515312) | sponge metagenome | isolation source: marine sponge | host: Mycale hentscheli | place: New Zealand: South Island, Marlborough, Capsize Point | collected 2014-11-01
TGCCTGGTAAATACCGTTCAATTCACGGCCTTCTACAGGTAAATCACGTGCATCGCAGGCACCACCGGTAAGTAATAGCGCATCAAAATCATTTTTTAACTGTTCAACGGCAATATTCTCGCCAACATTCGCATTGGTCTTGAACACGACACCTTCTGTTTCCATTTGCTGTAGTCTGCGATCAATTTGACTCTTCTCCATCTTGAACTCTGGTATTCCATAGCGCAGTAAACCACCAATTCGATCAGCGCGTTCAAACACGGTTACGTCGTGGCCAGCGCGAGACAATTGCTGTGCCGCTGCCAGCCCTGCCGGCCCGGAACCCACTATCGCAATTGTCTTGCCTGTTTTGATTTCGGCAACTTCAGGCTTAATCCAGCCATTTTCCCAGGCTTTATCGATGATAGATAACTCAACTGCCTTAATAGTGACAGGATCTTCATTGATACCGAGCACGCAGGAACCCTCGCAAGGTGCAGGGCACAAGGTGCCGGTAAATTCGGGAAAATTATTGGTTGCATGCAAACGTTGTATCGCCTCATTCCATTGATCGCGATAAACCAGATCGTTCCAGTCCGGGATCAAATTACCCAGAGGACAACCCTGATGACAAAATGGTATGCCACAATCCATACAGCGTGAAGCCTGGGTTTTCAGTGGTTCTACAGGCCAGGCCTGCATTACCTGTTTATAATCTTTGAGTCGTTCCTCTACCGGGCGGTAGGGTTGCTTCTCTCTATCGAACTCAATGAAGCCTGTTGCTTTACCCATTCGCCGCCTCCATTACTGCCTGTTCTTCGGTCAGACCTTTTTCTTTTCCACGTTTAATTGCATCGAGCACACGCTTGTACTGTTTTGGCATAACCTTCACAAAACGCGACTCATAATCTGACCAGTTATCCAGAATATTTTTTCCCACGCTACTCTGTGTATATTGAATGTGTCTTGAAACCAATGATTTGACGGCCTCAATATCCTCGTCTTGAGTTAGAGCTTCAAGTTCGACCATACCCATGTTACAGCGGGCGTTAAAGTCACCTTCTTCATCTAGAATATAGGCGATACCTCCGGACATACCTGCTGCAAAGTTTCGACCTGTTTTACCGAGTATGACTATCCGACCGCCTGTCATATATTCGCAGCCGTGATCGCCCACGCCTTCTACCACCGCTTTGACGCCACTATTACGTACGCAAAAACGCTCACCCGCCAGACCACGAAAATAAGCTTCTCCATCCGTTGCACCGTAAAGCACAACATTGCCGACCAGTATATTTTCTTCGGCAACGAACGAAGAATGACGCGGTGGATAAACGATAATCTTGCCACCAGACAGCCCTTTGCCAATATAGTCATTGGCGTCCCCTTCAATTGTCAGCGTCACGCCTTTCGGTACAAAAGCACCGAAACTCATTCCTGCTGAGCCGTTAAAATGAACATTAACAGTGTCCTCGGGTCATCCTTCAGCGCCATATCGCTTGGTAATGTGATAACCGAGAATTGTGCCGGTTGTACGATCGGTATTTTTTACCGGAAGTATGATGTCGACTTTCTTCCTATCCTCAATCGCATCTTTGCATAGGGGCACCAGCTTTGTTACATCGAGCGATTTTTCCAGACCATGATCCTGCTTATTTACATTATAAATCTCATCACCGGGCCTCACCTTGACCTTGTAGAGTATTTCAGAAAAATCCAGTCCTGCTGCTTTCCAGTGATCAATGGCCTTTGCTGTTTCCAGTTTGTCGACCTGTCCAATCATTTCGTTAACGGTCCGGAAACCAAGTTGTGCCATGTATTCTCTGACTTCCTCGGCAATATATTTAAAAAAGTTTTCAACAAACTCGGGTTGACCAGCGAACTTCCTTGTCAGTTCAGGATTCTGTGTTGCCACACCTACAGGGCAGGTGTTCAGGTGGCAGACTCGCATCATGATACAACCCATTACCACCAGCGGCGCAGTGGAAAAACCAAACTCCTCCGCACCCAGCAAGGCCGCGATAACAACATCACGACCAGTTTTGAGCTGGCCATCTGTCTGTACAACTATTCGATCCCTTAAACCATTTTGTACCAGCACTTGCTGAGTTTCAGCGAGACCAAGTTCCCATGGCAGGCCGGCATGTTTCAGAGAACTTATAGGAGACGCGCCGGTGCCACCGTCGTAACCTGAAATCAGTACGACATCTGAGTGTGCTTTTGCAACGCCGGCTGCCACCGTACCTACACCCACCTCTGCAACCAGCTTCACGTGAATACGTGCCTGTGGATTTGAATTTTTCAAATCATGAATAAGTTGGGCCAGGTCCTCAATTGAATATATATCGTGGTGTGGCGGCGGAGAAATTAATTCCACCCAGGGTGTTGAATGTCGAACTTTTGCTATCCATGGGTAAACCTTGGGTCCAGGTAACTGCCCGCCCTCACCCGGCTTTGCGCCCTGCGCCATCTTTATCTGAATATCATCTGCGTTGACCAGGTACTCACTGGTAACGCCAAAACGACCTGAGGCAACCTGCTTGATCGAGCTACGTCGCAAATCCCCGTTTTCGTCTGGAGTAAAACGATCCGAATCTTCACCACCTTCACCCGTATTTGACTTGCCACCAATTCGATTCATAGCAATAGCCAGCGTTTCGTGGGCTTCTTTGCTAATCGAACCGTACGACATAGCGCCAGTTGAAAAACGTTTCATTATTTTTTCAATTGGCTCAACTTCATCAATAGGAATTGCTTTGTTCTCGAGATTGAAGTCGAACAAACCTCGCAGAGTGGCCAAGTTCTCACTTTGATCATTAACCTTCGCGGTATATTCCTTGAATATTTCATATTGTCCGGAACGTGTAGCGTGTTGTAGTTTGAAAACAGTATCCGGGTTGAAAAGATGGTATTCACCATCGCGACGCCATTGATACTCTCCTCCCCATTCAAGATCAGGTCTTTTTACAGGTCGATCAGGATAAGCATTGTGATGTCTTAGGCTTACTTCCCTTGCAATGACATCAAGACCAACACCACCAATTCTTGAGGCAGTCCAGGTGAAATATTTATCAACGAAGGATTTTTCCAGGCCAATGGCTTCAAATATCTGCGCTCCCCGGTAAGACTGAACGGATGATATACCCATTTTTGCCATGGTTTTTATCAGTCCTTTATCCACTGCCTTGATGAAGTTCTGGATGGCCTTATCGTAGGACATTTGTGGTACATGGCCTTTACCAATTAAATCACCCAGCGATTCAAAGGCGAGATACGGATTGATACAACCAACACCATAACCAATGAGAGTAGCGAAATGATGTACTTCGCGTGGTTCGCCTGACTCCAGCACAATACTGATTTTTGCCCGACTACCATTGCGGATAAGATGATGATGAACCCCTGCTGTGGCCAGTAAAGCCGGCAGAGGTGCATGATCCTTGTCGATACTACGGTCGGAGAGAATCAGGAAGACATTTCCGTTAGCAATAGCAGCGTCTGCCTGAGCACAAACATCTTTCAATGCTTTGTCCATACCACTGGCACCATTTGCCACAGGATAGACAATAGGGATCACACAGGATTTAAAACCCGGTAAATCAACATCACGAATTCGAGCTAATTCTTCGTTGCTAATAAGCGAAGACTTTAATTTTATCTGCCGACAATATTCCGGACCAGGATCCAACAGATTTCCTTCTGCACCGATACTGGTGCCAACCTGAGTCACCAGTTCCTCTCGAATACCATCAAGTGGTGGGTTGGTAACCTGGGCAAAGAGTTGTTTGAAATAGTCGTACAATAAACGAGAGCGATTGGACAACACTGCCAATGCTGTGTCCGTACCCATCGATCCGGTTGGCTCTATTCCATTTGTGGCCATTGGCGCCATAAGAATTCTTAAATCTTCATGGGTATAGCCAAATACCTGCTGGCGTAATAATAATGTCTTTGGATCGGTACCATGAGTTTGCTTGGGTTGCGGCAGGTTTTCGATGGAGATCATATTATCCTTCAACCAATCTGCATAAGGATGTTCGCGTGCAAACTCCTCTTTCAATTCCGCATCGCCAATAATACGGCCCTGCTTTGTGTCAACCATGAAAATACGACCAGGATGCAGACGTTCTTTCAATTTTATGTTTTCCGGCGGTATTTCCAGCACCCCTACCTCTGAGGCCATAATGACCCGATCATCTTTCGTCACGTAATAACGTGAAGGTCTTAAACCGTTTCTATCAAGTACGGCACCGATAACTTCACCATCAGTAAACGCGACTGATGCAGGACCATCCCATGGTTCCATCAAGCAGGCGTGGTACTCATAAAAAGCTCTTCTTTCTTCATCCATTGATTCATGGCCAGACCACGCTTCCGGAATCATCATTAGTACTGCATGGGGCAATGGACGTCCTGCCATATGCAGGAATTCCATTACATTATCGAACGTTGCCGAGTCACTGCCTCCTTCGATAACAACAGGGAATAACTTTTGCAAGTCATCGCCAAATAATTCTGACTCACATAGTGCTTCGCGCGCGCGCATCCAGTTTGCATTGCCACGAGCAGTATTGATTTCGCCATTATGTGCGACGTATCTAAACGGATGAGCCAATTTCCAGGCAGGGAAGGTGTTAGTAGAAAATCTTTGATGAACCAGAGCCATGGCCGATTCAACATCAGGATCAGTGATGTCAGGAAACATGGGCTCAATCTGTGTTCCGGTTAGCATGCCCTTGTAAACGAAAGTACGAGATGACAGGGAGGGAACGTAAAACAATTCCCGCTGCGACATCTCCGAACTCCAAATCGTGTTCTCTGCCCTTTTTCGTATTACGTATAATTTGCGTTCAAGGGCCGCAGGGTCAGTAATGTTTTCTCCCTGGCCAATAAATACCTGTTTAAAAGAAGGTTCACCAGCCAGTGCTGTAGGGCCAACCATCGAATCGTCTGTTGGCACGTCACGCCAACCAAGTAGTGTCTGTCCTTCTTCTTCAACTATCTGATTGATTATTTGCTGACACTGCGTGGCCTGATCAGCATCTTTTGGTAAGAAAACCAGTCCTGCACCGTATTCATCTTCTGCCGGAAGTGTTATTCCAAGCTTGCTGCATTCCCGCTGAAAAAACTTGTCTGGCTTCTGAATCAATATACCTACACCATCACCGGTGTTCTCTTCACAACCGCAAGCGCCACGATGTAGAAGGTTTTTCAGTATTGTTAAAGCATCGCTAACAATTTGATGAGATTTACGACCCTTAATATCGACAACGAAACCTACGCCACATGCATCGTGCTCATGGGCAGGGTCGTAGAGACCTTCTTTTTCGTGGCCGACAAATTTTTTCATATTGAATACACCATAAAGACTTATGAGTTAGCTTGTAGAAAATCCCGTGATGGGCGATCCGGGAAACACAATCCAGCAGAACACTCGTTCACCCCCCCTCGGCGTGAAACTGTGTCTCTTTTTCTAAATGCAAAAAGGAGCAGGATTATAATAAAGCCACCCACTTATGTCACGGTGCAACATTTCGTGAAATAGGAGAAGAAGAATATTTTAGAAGAATTTAACGACTTTTAGAGGCAATAGGTGGCTTTTAATGATATTTAATGACTTTTATAAATCGAGAGTTAGGCCAATTAGGGTGATTTGATGGCCTCATGTATACCCGCCACTGCCTTGGGCCAGGGTTTTTCTTCCTGAGCCTTTGACGACAAGGTAGCTATAGCGGCCCTCGCTAGTTCTCGCTCAGAATACAGGCCATAAACAAGTACGTACCAGTTTCTCGCTGACTTTTGGGTGTTATATAGTGCCAACTGGCTACGGTCTAATTGTGCCTCTTGTAAAAATCGCGTGATTGTCTCCATTTCGACGGCCCCAATTAACTGCAGGACGAAGGAATTTGCTGGCTGGGCCAGCAACCACTCATGACCCTTCATATCAGTGGCAATGGCAGTCTCTCTAGCTGTTGCCAGAACCTCGGACCCTGGCTCAACATCCTCTATATGGACAGGTACTATTTCCGGGGTTTGCTCAATTTCATCTTGCTTATTACTTTCGATAACCACACTTGCTACTGGTAAGTCGATACTTCCGATTTCTTTTTGCCCCTTCACCTCAACTGACAAACTTTCAGGTGATTGAGAATCCAACCATGCATCCGGTAATATCTCAATTTCCGCTTGAACTGGTTTATCCCCTACATTTTCCTCTATGACTATGGACTCAGGAGGAAGGTTTATCGATATTGTTTCGGTGCCGATCTGCTTCTGCTCCCGACTGTTCGACCAAAGTGTAACGACGACGATGGTGAGCACTAAACTGGCAAATACGATTTTTCCGATTTGGACTACGTTGCTATTCGTTTTAGACGAGGTTTGGCTCGATGAAATTTCAAGATTAACAACAGCAGGATCGCTCAATCCTTGCCTTGCAAGGAAATTAATATTGCCAGCCATTCCCCCTGAAACTTTATGAATCCTGCTAACCTCTTTGTCCGAAAACATATCTTCCCTGCCACCATAGGTTTTTAATCGATGCTGCAGATAGGCAACTGTCTCTTCGAGACTAAAAGGCGGGATGTTTATTGTATGTATCAGGCCGTTGCTGGACTTCTCCTCAGTCACTTCGTTGAGTCTTCGAACAAAAGAGTCCTGACCAATGAGTACTACTCTGACATAAGTATCCTCCTCCTTGAATTCCATTAGTTGGAAGATGAAACGCAAAGTCGACTGACTGAGTTGATCCGCGTCATCTACAAAAATAACTGGCGTCTTATTATTGCTTTTACAATATGTCAAATAGTTGTTCAGAATTGTAATGGTCTCGGTGTTACCTTCCGAATTCTCAAGTTGATCTTGCAACATGACTTTGATCAATACATCAGGGCCCATCTCCTCCGTCGCATCTACTCTACAAACTTGCCAGGCTGTATCGGAGTTTGAAATCAAATGTCTTGAAAATGTTGTCTTACCCGCTTTTGGTAAACCCTTAATTAGCAATATTTGTTGACTAAACTCCAATAAGTGTCTGGCCAGATCTAATCTATGCTGCAACTCTGGAGTCGTGAAGAAACTATTTTCTGTATAGATATCCTGAAAGGGATCTTGATCGAGATTCAAGGCCTTGAAATATTCGTTTGAGGAATATGTTTGATTAGTCATACCTTGACTAATTATCTGGAACTTTGATAACTATAAATGGAACAAATATAGTACGCCTACAAATCATTCTTAAAATTAATCTGCCGGTTCAAGCTATTCTGTAGTCAGAACATCTGATAGTTTCAATGAGATCGCATCGTCAATATTGGATGAATAAACATAATCTCCACTCGATTGATCATCCGTGGGCTGAATACTTCCATTTTCCACTAACTTTTTATCGGATTCCTCCATCGACATTGAGCCATTCGTTATTTCTGCTTCCAATGAAGTATTAGCATCAGTCAGGTTTATATTTTCATTGTACTGGTAGCCTACTAACGCAAGTAAAATTAATATAAGAACTACATTAATAGCCCCAAATCGTTTAACGGGTACCTCCTTCTTCAACCCTTCTAACATTAATTGTCGGGCAACTATATTTATGCCTCTGGGTAATCCGCCACTTATTTTATGTATCTCGTCTATTTGATCTTCTGTGAAAGGAAGTTCAGCGTTCTCACCACAAAAAGAAAATCGATATTTTATATATGCCTGAACCTGGCTTCGAGAGAAGCAAGGCATAGAAAGAAACTCAATAGTACCTTCCGCCAATTCATTCAGGCCTGGTTTGGCTATAGTTTCATTTATAGATTCATTTGCAAAAATGATGAATCTGAAAAATGCATCGTTATAACGTAGATCCGCCAATTGTAAAATAAACTGTAGAGTGCTGAATGAGAGTTTATGAGCATCGTCAATCACAATCACCGGTACTAAACTTTCTTGATATGATTGTTCGAGAAATTTATGCAACATACTAATTGACTGAGAAGAGTTTTCTTTCCTGTCTGGCATCAATTGTTGAATTATTGAATGAGCAATTGATTCCGGCTCTGAGTCTGGGTGTGCATTGGTTAAACTGACTCGCCATTCCTGTTCTTTCAGGATAATTAGTTTCTGTGCAAGTAATGATTTCCCGGAACCGGGAGCTGAACTGATAAGTAAAAGCTTGTCACTGCTTTTGATATGTTGTTTTGCCTGCTTTAACCTTCGATTTATTTCCGGAGTGAGGAAAATATTTTTATCAATAACATCTTTAGGAAATGGATCTCTTTCCAAGCCATACTCAAGAAAATACTGGTCATTAGAAGTTGAAGTATTCATATATATCTACACATTAATGCTAATCTATAAATTTCAAAATCCGATCATACTCTGTCATGGCAAAGCGATCCGTCATGCCCGCAATATAGTCCTTCACGATACATTCTCTGTCATCAGCCATATTAGCAACTTTATCAGCTGCGATTGTACTTTCTCGCTTATCAGGTAACAAATTTGGTTGACGAATAAATATGTTGAATAATTCGCTGGCTATGTGCTTGGATTTATCACCCATTTCCTGCACCTTTTTATGATTATACAAATTCTTGCTAAGAAAACGTTTGAGTTGAACATGCTTTCTGTGCATTCGTTCACCAAGTTTTATGATTGATACACCTGCATTACGGACATCATCAATAGATTTTACATCTATAGAATCAATATTCGTTTTACTTACCTCAATTAGATCTGTTACCAAATTGTTAATCATGATCCTAATCAATTCATTAGACAATTTACGACCAGATATTTCAGGCCAGCGACTTTTAACATAATGATAATGTTCATCAATAATTTCGCACTCCCGTAAATCGTTCACAGTAATCAAGCCCGATCGAAGACCATCGTCTACATCATGATTATTATAGGCAATTTCGTCAGCTATGTTTGCAACTTGCGCTTCCAGGCTAGGGTGTTTTTTCTGGATAAACCTTTGACCTAAATCACCTAATGATTTTGCCTTCTCTATTGAACAATGTTTAATTATTCCTTCTCTGGTTTCAAATGTCAGATTCAAGCCGGGATAATCAGCATATCGATCTTCGAGAGTTTCAACTACTCTCAATGATTGCAGATTGTGCTCGAAACCTCCAAAATCTTTCATGCAGCGGTTCAAGGCTTCCTGGCCAGCATGCCCGAAAGGTGTATGCCCAAGATCATGAGCCAAACATATTGCTTCTGTAAGATCTTCGTTCAATGACAATGCTCGAGCAATCGTCCTTCCTATTTGAGATACTTCAATTGAATGGGTCAGGCGAGTACGAAACATATCCCCTTCATGATTAACAAATACCTGGGTCTTGTATTCCAATCTACGGAACGCAGAACTGTGTACTATACGATCGCGATCTCTCTGGAATTGATTACGAAATGGAGATGGCTGTTCGGGAAATTGACGGCCACGAGACGAACTATCGCTGGCAGCGTAATACGCCAGCGACGACATTAGTTCAGGCCTGCGTTTGAGGAAAACTGTGCCAGTGTTAGACCAAGCTTATTTTCATCAAATTGATTTGTAACGATCGCTTCACCAATACCTTTTAGTAGTACCAAAACAAGTTTTCCATCCTTCGCTTTTTTGTCTACTGACATTAATTCTCGCATACCAGAATTTGCCAATTGCGTCGGCAGTGTCATTGGTAAGCCCGCTACTGACAATATATTACTAATTCTATCCAGCTCTTCTTTCAATATTCCACCTTCTCGATAGGACATCTCCGCTGCCATAAGCATACCTAGTCCGACCGCTTCGCCATGTAGCCATCCCTGATAATTCATACCTGTCTCGATTGCATGCGCAAAAGTATGTCCGAAATTTAACAGGGCTCGTTGCTCCTGTTCTGTTTCGTCATTAGCGACAATTTCGGCCTTATTGATACAAGAACGTTCTATAGCGAACTGCAAACAATCTACATCTCGCTTTAATAATTTCTTGATGTTTTCTTCAAGCCAGGTAAAAAATTCCAGATCTCGAATAATCCCGTACTTTATTACCTCAGCAAGACCGGCAATCAACTCCCGATCGGGGAGTGTCTTTAAAACCTGAGTATCAGAAAATACAGCCACAGGTTGATGAAAGGCACCAACCATGTTTTTCCCGAGCTCGTGATTAACCGCAGTTTTTCCTCCTACTGATGAATCTACTTGCGCAAGAAGAGTGGTCGGTATCTGAATGAAATTAATACCTCTTTGATAACAGGCAGCTGCAAACCCGGTAATATCTCCCACAACTCCTCCACCTAAGGCTATAAGAACACTATTACGGCCAAACTTGTTTTCTAATAATTGAGTAATGATGTTATTGAGTGTCGTGAGATTTTTATAAGATTCCCCATCTGGTAAAATACAGGTCTGAGGAGCAAGTTCAGGTAATGATTGTAAGAGTTGTTGCATATATAAAGGTGCTACTTCGGTATTGCTAACAATCATCACTTGAGAGGTATTTATTGTATTGGCAAATAATTCCCTTGACGCCAGTAAGCCTTCCCCAATATAGATTGGGTAACTTCGCTGTCCTAATTCAACACTTATTTCTTTCATGATAAATTCAGCTGCTTGCAAATATTGGTGACTATTTGTTTAATCGCATTATTATCCGTTTGAACTATTATGTCTGCTGAGTCTTCATATAATGGGCCCCTGGTTTCGAGCATTTTCAACATTGTGGTCTTACGATCATCTGTATTCAACAAAGGTCGTCTTTTGTCCCTGGAAGTGCGTTCCAACAGATTTTCCAATGAAGATTTTAGATAAATAACCTTACCTCTAGATTTTAAACGATCCCTGTTATCTTCCGACAATATTGCACCTCCACCGGTAGCAAGCAAGATACCATTCAAGGCGGTGAGTTCATCCAATATTTTGGATTCTCGTTTCCTGAACCCATCTTCACCTTCAATTTCGAAAATAAGGGCGATATCTACACCGGTTCTGTTTTCTACTTCTTTATCTGAGTCGTAAAACTGCATATCAAGTCGAGCCGCAATTTGGCGACCAATTGTCGTTTTCCCTGATCCCATGGGTCCAATAAGGAATATATTTTGCATTGATAAAACCCGACTATTGGTAGAGAAATTTAGACCGTTCGAAATCATTTCGTAACATCGAGTCACCTAATAACACGAAATGAAAAAGTAATTTAATCATTATGATAATCGACTGCCTGATTGGATTTTACCGTATTAAGGGAAGAGCGGAGAATTGCTTGCATTATGGAAACAGGAAAAACGCAGTTGAAAGCTGTTTCCCGTTGTGCTCATTCATTTGAATAAAAAAAAGGTGTCGCCGAAGCTCCACCTTTCTCTAGAGTTACTAATATTTACGTCTTTATTATTATATCTTCAGCTCTTCTTTGATGATTTTAGGAGTAACAAAAATTAATAATTCATTTCTAGAGTTTTCTATCCTTGTTTTCTTGAACAGGAACCCAAGTATAGGGAGATCTCCAAAAAACGGTACACGATCCGAGGATTTTCTGTCTACCTGACTATAAACCCCACCAAGCACAACAGTCTCTCCATCATCAACCAGCACCTGTGTAGTTACACTTCTGGTATTGATTGGTGGTACACCCAGAACATCTGGGGAACCACGAGTGTCTTGATCGACATTCAAATCTAATAGCACTCGGTTATCCGGCGTAATTTGTGGGGTAACTCGTAGTGCTAACACAGCTTTCTTAAATGATACTGAAGTTGCACCGCTGGATGATGCCTCCTGAAACGGAATCTCAACGCCTGACTCAATTACTGCTTCTGTCTGGTTAGAAGTGATTACTTTTGGACTGGCAATGTCTTCACCGCGACCTTCGGCCAGCAGGGCGGAAAGCTCCAATTGCAATAAATAAGAGCCTATTTTACCCACGGCCAGGCCAATTCCGGAAGTAGCACCAGCAACCGGCAGATTAACCAACAAATTATCGCTGCGGTCACCACCAAGGTCGAAACGACTTCCACCAACATTGGCAAATAATTCTCCACTATTCGCCTCTATCTGATCGGTAGTTCTGCTATATCCAAACTGCACTCCCAGATCTCTTGTAAAATTCTCATCCGCATTAACAATGCGTGATTCAATCATTACCTGTCTAATGGGTATGTCCAGTTTCGAAATCATTCCCCTAATAGCTTCCAAACTACTTGTCACATCCTGAACAATTAGAGTATTTGTACGTGCGTCAATGGACACATTTCCTCTATCAGAAAGTAAACTGTTATCACCAGCTTGTATCAAAGATGCCAAATCAGAGGCCTTTGCATAATTGATTTGTACAAACTCAGTACGTAAGGGTGCGAGTTCTTCCACTTGCCTTTGGGATTCAAGGTCCAATTTCTCTCTGGCAGCAATTTCCTCTTGTGGTCCTACCATCATGACATTACCTGCCTGTCGCATACCCAGACCTTTGGCCTTGAGAATAATATCCAGAGCTTGATCCCAGGGAACGTTCTTGAGTCGCAAAGTCACACTACCGTTAACAGTATCACTCGCAACCAGATTTAAACCTGTGAAGTCAGCAATCAGCTGCAAGACTGCACGAACTTCAATATTTTGAAAGTTAAGAGAAAGACGTTCACCTGTATAACCAAACTTTTTCTTCTTCACCGCTTCCTGTTCTTCTGCGGATAAAGGACGAACTTCAATCGTGAACACATCGTCAGATTGATAAGCTAAATGATCATATTGTTCATTCACTGTCGAAATCCGCATACGTGTGCCATTTCCAAATGCGGAAGTATCGACTTCTTTAACCGGAGTCGCGAAATCTATAACATCCAGTCGTCTATCAAGATTTGAGGGTAAATTTGTAGAGATAAAATCGATAACAATCTCACCAGATTCCTGGCCCAAATTTACGCCAATGGATGGATCTGAAAGTTTTACGATTATTCGACCTTCACCTTCCTCGCCGCGTCTGAAATCAATGTTTTCTATACTTGCTGTGCCGCCAGCGGAACTACTCGATCCCACGTCTGAACTCGCCAGTGTTGCACCTGCCGCAAGTGTGACCAAAACAAGATTATCCTGTAATTGAATATCGTAAGACACAGAATTCACCAGGTTCACAACCACGCGAGTCCGTCCCGCAGCCTCCACTGCTGCAACACTATGTGCCATCCCTACTCCTATTGCCTGACTCTTCTCTTCCAGGTTCAGGGCTACATTCGGTAGGTCGATTGCGATTCTTGCCGGATTATCGATAGTGAAATTAACTGGCTCTTCCAGTAAAGCTTCTGAAAACTGCATGCTCAGCTGTACTTTATCTCCGGGCAGGGCTGAATAACTAATCTTATCCAAACTAACTTCCGCAGAAGCTGTAGCGTTGAAAAGCATTGTACAAACGAGAGCTTGAAAAAAAGCCCTGCTTATTTTACCTGCCGATAGTGAATTTAAATACATACCAAGCTTGTTGATTGTTTTTGTTTCAATCATTTTATAGCCACCCCATAACATTTATTCTTCAATGAGCACAATTGCGGCCTGACGCTCATCCCATCGACCATTGCTGTCCTGAACGATTTCACGTAACTCGATTCTATCTTCATACACATTCATGATTTTTCCGATATTACGCCCCATATAATTACCTACTTTGACTCTATGTACCGTGTTGTCAGGGTCATTGATGATTGCCCAATTTTCGTCAGCATTCTCTAATGTACCTACCATTCTCAAACTGTCTAATTCAAATTGTTCCAGTTCCTCTCGATTTCGGCTTCTAATTTCTGCCTCCATCTCTTTTGTCAGCCCGGTATCTTTTACCTCAACTACTTCTTCACGACGTTGTTCATAAAAAGGTTCGAAAGGGTCTCGTTCATTCGAATTGGCAGACTGATAAGCATAAGCTTCGTAAGGTTTTATCTCAGGAAGTGGTTCAATTCTTCCACCGGGTCGTGCAAGCACTTCTTGCGTCCATTGGTCCAGATCGCTGATATCTCTTGAAACACAACCATTAAGCATGAGTATGGAAACCAACAAAAACAAATAAGAAAAACGGTTTTGGCATAATTTATTTCTCACGTGTCTACCCCTCTTCTTCTTCAATAGCACGATAGGTCTTGGCAGTAGCCGACATTGACAACACTCCCCCGCCCTTTTTCAGATTTATATCGTGGGTAGTCACAATCCGTGGCAATGCTGCAATACCGCTAACAAATTCGCCGACTTGGTGATAATTACCTTTAACCTTAATACTTATGGGTAGCTCTGCATAAAACTCTGTTGGAACTTCTCCTTTTGGCTGGAATAATTCAAATTCCAGCCCAGCAGACAGACCGGTTTGTGAGATATCTACCAATAATCCCGCCACTTCCGTCTTGTTGGGCAACTGTCTAAGCATGTCACCAAATGATTGCTCCATTTCCTTCATCTGTTCTTTCAAAGGTTTCAGGTTTGCAGTCTTTTTTTGCTTTCGTTCAAAAGTTTCCTTAAGTTCTGTCTCTTTGGCCTCGACTTCAGAGAGCGCAACTCTTTGCTTGCTAATATCAAAGTGATATCCAGCATAAATCAGTACAACGAAAACGATCGCCACCACAGCCAATTGAATAGGTAGAGGCCATACACCCGGGTTATTCGGATCCAGATTTTGTAGATCATCAATAAGGCTCATATATCTTCTTCCTCAGGTGCTTTCGGAATTACTTGATCAAAACGAAGAGTAAAACCACTGATTCGCACATCATTTCCATCTTTAACCTGAATAATATCCAGGCGCGGTAATGCTAACCACTCCGAAGATTCCAGATTGCGCATAAAAGATGAGACACGCGCATTCGATTGTGCTTCACCTTTAATAGTAATAACTTTTCCCTTCTGAGACACATCCGCAACGCTTACACCCTCCGGTAAACTGCGAACAAGCTCATCAAAAAAGCGAACAATCAATGGTCTATTGCCTTGCAATTGTTCAATAGCGCGCATTCGAGCCAGGAGTTTTTCCTTCTCGTCTTCAAGTTCCTTTATCTGTTCAATTTTCTTATCCAGTACAGCAATTTGATCTTCCAGAAACTGATTGCGAGCTTCTTGTGCTTCTATTAATTGAGAGTTATATACGTGGACTACTATTACAACAATGGCTGCCAGTACCGCACCGGCACCCAGCATCATGAAAAACTCTTGCTGCTTTTCCTTTCGTTGGGCTTCGCGCCAGGGAAGTAGATTAATTTTTGCCATCAGTCAACTCCTCTCAACGCCAAACCGCAGGAGATCATCAATGCCGGGGCATCATTGGCTAGCACCTGGGCTGGCACCTTTGACGCCAAAGACATATTGGCAAAAGGATTAGCTACGATAGTGGGCAAGCCTATTTTTGATTCGATCAACTCAGCTATACCTTCTATTGATGCACAACCACCTGCAATTATTAGCTGATCGATGTTCGTTATTGAGCCCGAAGCATAGAAAAATTGTTGCGCTCTACTAATTTGTTGCGCCATAGAATCTTTGAAGGGTTCCAATACTTCTGGACCATAGTTATCTGGCAGTCCGCCTTGCTTCTTTGCGAGAGCCGCTTCTTCAAAGGAAAGGCCATAACGACGCTGGATCTCTTCGGTAAGTTGAGCACCACCAAATTGCTGTTCTTTAGAATAAATTATCGTGAGATTTTCCAGAACGCTGAATGTCGTTACTGACGAACCAATATCGGCCACGGCGATAATCTTCCCATCGCCACCACCGAGCTGATCAGCTGCCAACATGGAAACGGTGTTCTCAAGAGAAAATGCTTCGATATCGACAACCTTGGCTTCCATGCCAGCTATCTCTAATGTTGCCTGACAAAGTTCAACATTTTCACTTCGAGATGCTGCTAATAAGACATCAACCCTATCTGGGTTATCTGCAGTTGGTCCAATCACTTCAAAATCCATTGCCACTTCTTCCAAAGGGAATGGGATATATTGATCTGCTTCTACTTCGATCTGGTTTTCCATATCTGCATCTGAAAGATCGGCAGACATGGTAATTATCTTGGTAATAACGGATGCTCCGGCGACGGCGACGGCAGCGGTTTTCAATTTTGTGCCAGACTTTTTAACGGCTCTGCCTATGGCCTCACCTACTGCATCCATATCGGTTATATTTTTATCCACGACGGAATTTGCAGGAACTGGCTCAACAGCGTAACTTTCCACACGATAAGTACCGCCATTTTTGCTTAATTCGAGCAACTTTATTGCGGTTGCGCTGATATCAATTCCGACTACTGGATTTGATTTTTTCTTAAACGGTAACAAGGTTTTTTCCTTTTATTGTAGCTAGTTATCTATCATTTGTATAATGTACATTAACTTCTTTACGCAACTATAGTCAACATAAAATTAAAAAACAATTAAATAATTCAGATATCCCTAAAAACCATGGGTAAATAACATTTATCCTAATTTTTACCATATCTAGGATACATTTCATTTAAACTACACAACATGTTGAGGTTTACATTCAATTTCCTTCTTTCAATGCTCATTCTGGGCGTTGTTTCGCTATCGCTTCTTATGCTTTATGTAGTGCCAGATTTACCGGAAATAGACGCTCTCAGGGATGTTCGCCTGCAAGTCCCGCTGCGCATATATAGTCATGATGGCTCCCTGATTTCGGAATATGGAAAAAAGCGTCGGACCCCGGTTGATATTAATGACGTACCTATAATGATGAAAAAAGCGTTTCTTGCTGCGGAAGATGCTCGCTTTTATGAACATCCAGGAGTTGACTGGCAGGGCATACTTCGGGCCGCTGTGAATCTCATCAGAACAGGTGAGAAAAGGCAGGGGGGCAGTACCATCACAATGCAGGTAGCAAGAAACTTTTTCTTTAGTAGAGAAAAATCCTACATGAGGAAAATCAATGAGATTTTTCTATCGTTCAAAATTGAAAATGAATTAAGCAAAGACGAGATACTGGAACTTTACCTGAACAAAATTTATCTTGGTCAACGGGCATACGGCGTGTCCGCCGCCGCTCAAGTTTACTATGGGAGCGATATAAAAGATCTTGAATTACCCCAAATTGCCCTAATTGCAGGGTTACCAAAGGCTCCTTCCGACATCAACCCGGTAACTGACGCAAAAAAAGCGAGAATTCGCAGAGATTATGTTTTGGGAAGAATGCTTGATAGGTCCTTTATTAGTGAATCCGAATATAAACAGGCCATGGAAACGCCGATCATCGCCAGCCTGCACAGTCCAGCCATTCAGCTCGAGGCGCCTTATGTTGCCGAAATGGTAAGGAAATTTCTTACCGAAGAATATGGCGAAGAAGCATATAGCAGCGGTTATAAAGTGTTCACGACTATCCGCGACAAGAATCAGACTGCGGCAAACCATGCTCTACGTTCGGCTTTACTTGAATACGATGACCGCCATGGTTACCGGGGTGCAGAGTATCATCATGATCTCTCTGAAAACGCTGATGAAGAAAAATGGAAACAACTTCTTATGCCCTACCCTACTCTGGGTGAACTCTATCCGGCATTAGTGATTGAGATAAGGGAGCAATCCATCTCAGCTTTTATTACCGGAATTGGTCTCATTGATATTGAATGGTCTGGGTTAAAATGGGCAAGGAAATATCTATCAGAAAATCGGCGTGGAGCAACACCCCAAAACGCCGAAGAAATTCTGACAGTTGGGGATGTCATTCGGATTATTGAAGATGAAGAGGGCCAATGGAGGCTATCACAAATTCCGGCAGTAGAAGGCGGATTGGTTTCACTCGAGCCTGATACCGGTGCAACACTTGCCGTTGTTGGCGGTTTTGATTTTCAACGAAGCAAATTCAACCGAGTTACTCAGGCATATCGCCAACCTGGTTCGGGCTTTAAACCTTTTATTTATTCTTCGGCTTTGGAAAAGGGTTACACCGCAGCGAGTTTGGTTAATGATGCACCAATAGTATTTGATGATCCTGGCATTGAAGATATCTGGCGACCAGAAAATTACAGCGGCAAGACCTATGGTCCAACACGTATCCGCGAGGCATTGATTCGTTCTCGAAACCTGGTTTCGATTCGATTACTCCATGCCATTCGTATTCCCTGGGCAATGGAACATATAGCCAAATTTGGCTTTGATACAGATAAACTTCCCGGAAATCTTTCATTAGCACTAGGTAGCGGCGCTATTTCACCATGGCAGCTTGCCAGCGCCTATTGCATTCTGGCAAATGGCGGTTACAAAGTAGAACCCTATTTCATTGATCGCATTGAATCGTATAACGATGAAATCATATATCAGGCCGACCCGCTTGTCGTATGCCGTGATTGTGAAGAAAATCCTGAAAACAGTGATATTACTCACCTTACAGACGATGAAGTAAGCGAAGCGACAGATATGACAGAAATTGCCGTACCCCTTGACCCAACAACTACCGGTGTCGGGGTAAAAACATTGTCTAAGTACGCGCCTCAGGTAATCAGTTCTCAAAATATCTGGATCATGCAGTCTATGATGCGCGATGTAATTCAGTATGGCACGGGCCGCAAAGCGAAGTCTCTGAATAGACCTGACCTGGCCGGTAAGACCGGTACAACCAATGATCAACGAGATGCATGGTTCTCCGGATTCAATTCCTCTCTTGCTACGATTGCATGGGTAGGCTTTGATCAATTTCAACCATTAGGAAATGCTGAAACAGGAGGTAAAGCAGCTCTACCTATGTGGATAAAATATATGAAGGTCGCCCTTGAAGACGTACCTGAAGTAAATCAAGATCCACCAGCAGGT
>WLWI01001752.1_pt1 | contig 18706 bp, 11 predicted proteins | sample 6701501 | NCBI WGS metagenome assembly WLWI01 (sample SAMN12718690, study PRJNA515312) | sponge metagenome | isolation source: marine sponge | host: Mycale hentscheli | place: New Zealand: South Island, Marlborough, Capsize Point | collected 2014-11-01
GTAATGTAATGCCTAATTGGTTTAAAAATAGCACAATAACTGAAACATGAGCATTTACTACTACAATAAATGAAGTACCAAATGTGTAAGTAAAGTAAGTTTGATTAACTTTCTAGACCCATTTTTGCGCTGAATCTTTTGAAGTGATGGAAATTACTATATACAGTGCACAAACAGGCACTTAACGGACTAAAGTTTGGTATCATTATAAATGCTATGTCAGAGAACAAGTAATTTCAATAAGAAGCTACTATGGCCTAATACTAAAGTAATTGGTAAATGAGATGATATACTAGATTAAAAAATTCGTAAAATTGAAGGGTAGCTACATTTTGAAATTTAATTACCGAGAAATGCTCAAGGTTTTGTAACTGGCATTCATCAGATTTGGATTGAGCAGGTAAAATGAACTTAAAAAGTTTAAAAATTACTTTATATATGATAACAAGGGTGGACAAATAATCTGGATTTGTAGCAAGGGCTACAGACACCCAGAATTAAACAAACTGCCGGGCAGAATAAAATTATTTGCTGAAGTGATTAAGATATGATAATAATGGGTGTTAACTATAAAAGCTAGTTGATACACACATGGAGCTGACTGCTTAGCATCTTCTCAATAATCTGCCAGAAATTAAAAAAAAATAATGAAAGGACTTATATAGTCATTCTGAGTAAACTCATATCTAATTTAACGCTTATTTTGTCAGTAATCTAAAAAAATCAGTAAACTACAAAATCAGAGCATGACAGACAGACAAACAGATAGCCTTACAGACTGACCACAGGACAGAATGACTATACTATAGCCCTCTTGCACATGCACACTAAGCACCTGAAATATACTTAGTGAAACCAGTAACTTACTTCAGGAGCTGTCCACTTGACAGGTATCAGTCCACCGTGAGAGACGTAGTAACTGTCATACATTAAATTACGAGACATGCCGAAATCTGCAATCTAAAATACTCAATACATTACCTTTATGGGCTACTACAACTATTATTATTACAATACTTTGCATTTATTATTAGAAGACATAAGTATGTTTCTTGCTGCTAGATCTCTGTGGACAAATCCTTTAGAAGACAAATACTCCATTCCAATGGCTATTTGACGACAAAAACTCAATAGACATTTGGCATTAAACTGTGTTAAGCCAGAGGACTTCTCTTTAAGTAGGAAACTTCTCAGATCACCATTTACTAGTAACTCCAATACTAAGAGGATCTAGTAATAATTGATGGTCAAGGTAAAGTTAAGAATTTGTAGAATTATAGTAATTATCTTACTGGTTCCCCTTCAGTGACTATTCCATGCATAGTGACAACACTGGGGTGCTTGAATTGGCCCATAATAGCTGCTTCTTGCAGAAATTTAATCTTGTCATCATCTGCAGCTCCTGGCTTGAGTGTCTTCACTGCTACCTCCAAATATCCATTATTATTTGTCCACACTCCTTTGAATACCTCCCCAAACTGCCCAGTTCCCAATTTTTTACCCAGTCTAAAGTTGAACATAGAATACTTTTTTAGAAATTCATTAGAATATGTATCAAAACATTATTAAGAGAAAATTAAGCTCTTTACAAATGCTAATTCAATATTGGTGACTAATTAAATTAAAAGTGTAGTGGTTTTTGTAGTAGTTGTATTAAAAGGCCACCATAAATAACCACTGCCTATAATAATCTAGAAAAATAGAGCTACAATCTAAAGCTTGACATGATTCCAAGTGAACTTCAAGTAAGATAAAGTTGTCTATGCAACTGTTTTAATGAGAAGTAGTGACTATTGTTTTAATTTTGCTATATCATTTATTAGTGTGTATTAACCAATAAATTTTACTTGATGGAATGGCGCAGTAATGCTCCTGTGGTAATAGTCTCAAGTTGAACATATAAAGCTTCTTCTTCAAAGCTGGGGACTTCATAGGTATCATCAGTGATTGGTATTGCCTAAAGTATTGATTAATTTTTTTGACAATTAAGAAAGATAATTTTTAATGTTTATATTTTGGATAACATAACACTGGTAATGAAATTCTGCAAAAAGAAGAGAATCTATAGATTTTACCCTATTTTATATGTTTCTAAAACTAGCTATTGGTAAGCTACCTAATCCAAGTTTACACTATAAGAAAAGAAGATTTAAATCACTAGCCATTCTTACAAACTTGTAGATAAGTGAGAGAGGGGGAGTGAAAAACTACATTTGCAAAGCCATAAACTAAAAAATATAATAGTTGAGCTATTGACTAACCAATACGCAATAGTACCATACTTGTGCTACATGTGCAAACTTAACTAGTATTGTTTGAATCATGTATACAATCACAACTAAAAGTGCATCAATATTTACTGTAACAATATAATTGTTGATAAAAATAAGTATTTCTAATACCTTGGTGTTATTCTCAGATAGGGCTCCATGTTCTGCATATGCGTTTCCTTCTTGATCATCCTGCAGATGAGTAAGTCATAATGAAGTCCTCATTGAGAACTGCTAATTAGTACCATATTATTGTGCTGTTCAGCATGAAGTTTGGGACCAACTTCTGAGTATCGGCCTTCTACATGAGCTGCATTAAGAGCATTATTGTTATCACAGAATAATAATAACACTAAACTAAAATGGTAATGTTTCAGATGATGTCCTTTACAATATAAGCCTACCATTACTGTAAAATTGCAGCAAATCCTTAATATTTCATAGACAACGCTAGCTAGCTATATTTTTGACAGATAATTCATACGTGAATTTGTAAGCTATTAATCAAGATGTATAGTATTATTTTACATACGGTTCTCAAATTCATGAGAATCCATTAAACCTAAGTAGCTAGCAGGAGATGCTCAAGGAGCCTTGTCCTTAGTAGAATTATCATGCACAGATCACTGCATAGGTATCCCAAATAGTGAAAAATAATTTGCGGTGCTGATGGTAAACACATTATTTTCTTGTTACAATTGTACCTTCATAGACTGCATTTTCAATGATGTTATTGCCCAGTGGCATTGCAGCAGCTTTCTTCTTGAATTTAATTGCAATAATAATGATAAATATAGCTATTGCTAGCAACACAGCCATGATGAGTATTGCTCCTAGAACTCCACCAACCACCGGTTCATTTACATTATTGTTGTCCAGCTCTAAAATGTTTATATTTACAACATTTGTAAATAAGCTGCCACAAAGTATGATTATATAAAGTATCCGAGAACCATTAATGATATCATTATTATTATTATTATTATTATTATTATTATTATTATTATTATTATCATCAACATCATCATCATCATCCTTCTCCTCACCATCATCATCATTATTGTTTTTATCATTTTGTCTTATTTTTTTAAGAGAGAGTGTGCTAGCACTACCTATTAATTAGGTTTGGCTATCTCTTTCCCACAGGTGAAATACTAAATTCACTTCACATTGCATCTGGTTTAAGATGTAATGGTTTAATAATTTAAAAACAGTGATTCGTTGTCTTTAGGAGTCTGTAATGATGCTATGCATTCAATTTCTAATCCACAGAGTGCAAGAAACCGAAGTTATAAAAATAAAAAAATTAAAAAAGTTTCTACATCATCAACTTCTTCTACTTGAACTAACCAGCAGGAACACTATAATTATTTCTGGGGCTACTAATAAGTAGCGCTTTTTTCCAACATAGGTCTACAGCTTCTGTTAACTAATGTGACTCTAATAGTTGTTTCACAAAGAAACATCCTCACCTTCCAAGTTTTGATGTCATTTTGAGCAGCTCACGTGTAACTGAGTGATTGCCACAAATTTTTCATTAACCCTGATGTGTTCATCAGTAGTGCAGAGAGAAAAAAAGAGTAGTGCAAATTGCCTTCTTTGCAGCTGTTGTTGGAGAAACAGTAAATGCTTGGTGTAGATTGTTTCGGAATAAACATTAGTAAACGTTTTAGAAGCTGTTATGGATAAAGCATTATTGATTGTTTTGGACAAGCTGCACTGTAGAAGGCTTCTGAAAAAACGTATGCACTCTTTAGTAGTTAGTAGATGAAGTGCACAGAATCAATTTATCTATTCTCTGTTAACTAGTTTGTTTATGGCAAAGGTTGTAAAAAAAAGTGAGAAAAACTAGTTATAAAAACATTTCATAAATGTTGAAACATTTTCAAGGTTGCTCTGAAAAGTATGCAAACAAGGAATTTTAAAGACAAAGTGTTAATTCGAAAGATGAGCATTACAAAATTTGCCCAAGTTGAGAGTGGCTATTCTACACCCCTAAATCACTGAATAAATTATAATTTAATAAATAACACTTTAAAAAAAAGTTTTATGTAAAACATTGGATTTCTTGAAATGTTGGGGATCAAGATAGACAAAAGTCAAACTAAGTTCCATGTGTTTGACAACTTTCTTATTACTAGTGATGTGCTTGAGCACAAATGGCGAGCGAGCCTAAAGACTATACTATTTTTATATCAATGATTTTGACTTCTAACACTGAAGCTACTGAAAATAAGGTCGAGTTTTTAAATTACGCATACACTGTAGGAATTTCAGTGCCATAGTAATAACTCGCTACAACTGTTTGAATTGAAGGAAAACAACAACAACAAAACAATACACGCTATTTAAACGTTTTCTTTGTGATATTCTTTAGCTAAATAGTGGCTGTAAAGCACCACAACGCTTTGACACAACTGGACATACACCTACGCAAGACTTACCTTCGCGGTTAGTCTAGTGGACAATGCATTTTAAAGTAAATACTGTTGCGTACGGCTTATAACCATGACAAAGAGCGCATTGACTTACCACCGCCACTAACTCGAATAGAAATGGAAGTCCCGTAAGTTTTCACGTTTTAACTTCACCCTTAAAAGAATTCAAAACGGTAAACAATTCATTTTCTAGGGTGATACAGGTACTGATCGATAAACAGAGGATTCCGTTTAGTGAAGTTTGGGACGGGGTCGACCACCGAACTAACACAAAAATGCAAGGGTCAAAGTACAAAAATGCCTTACGTACGTCCAAACATATATATAAACAAACAAACATCCTCGATTTTCAATTGTGTTACCCCTGTAAGTGTCTCGCTCGCTACGTTCGCTCGCCAATTAGAAAATACATAAAAGAAACATAGTAGGAGAAAATTTATAACTAAGCAGTAATAGATGAACAATACTGCTAAGTTAAGCAGCCACAGTGCCACATCATTCTTATTGTGGTGATCTTCAAAAGTGCAGCATTAAACCTGCAGGTTGTATATTATGCTTTACCTAGTTCTTTCGATAGCTGCGTGGTGACCACTTGATTAACTAGAATTACATATAAAAATTACATAAACAAATCCAACTTTTAAAGTACGTATATTTGAGTAAATTTTTATTATCCACGACTATGAATAAAGTTAGTGAATTGCACAAACACAAAAAAGAGCTGCACTTACCTTTTGAGCTGGGAATGATTTTAGTGGAATGAAGAATAATAGTTTGAGAATCTGAAGCATCTGCAAGCGAGAAAAAGCTTTGAATAAATATTACCACCAACATGCTATTTTTATGCAACCTTTGTGTGATATTTTTATTGCACACACAAAACAAATAAATAAAACAAACTAATCTGTGGTCTAGTACGTGTTGCATGACTATGCATCATTCCGACAAGAAAAATACACATCAAATTCTTATTTGCATTTTAATGCTAAGAATAAATTTCATAAGCTAACCATACAGTCTGCAAGAACAGCTAAATTGTGATCAAGTAGCTGGTGTTAGTAACTCAAGCATGGAAGGCTTGCTAGTTTCAATGCTTGTATCTGGCTGAGAAGGCTAAAAATTCAATGAGAAAATGCTACTTCCATAAAAGTATAGATTCATTGGCACTGGTTCTACCCCTATAGGTAATTCATTATTTTTAGCAGTAAGTAAATTATTATTAATTTTTTTAATCTAAACAAATAGATAGCTTCATATGGGAGCCCTACACCCCCAGCTGATATTATAGCAGCTGTTCTGACCAGGTTACAGGCTGGTTGGTCCAGTTTTGGCCAGACCATCCTTTGAAATTGGGAATTCTGGATAACTGTTTTGGCCACACCCATGAACTGTTTTGGCTACACCCACTTCCTGGCTGGACCACTTTATGAGAGCTTCCTTTGTTCCTGCCAGGGGTAGGTTAGCTTGGTAGGTTACTATTAATTACTAGAGTGTTTAAGGGTAATGAATCAATACAGGTATTATAACTCACAGATATCTCATAGATAACTCACCATAAGATATCTGTGAATTATCTCAAGGGTCAACCTCCTACAAACACTATTACGAAGATATCTAGCATATAATAAATGAACATAATATATCATTTATTAACCCTTTCACTACCATAACCACCGTACAGCAGTTTGAAGTAATGCCTCAGGAAAATCACTGTCTATTCTCATGTGCAATGCCTCACTCTAACACTATGAAAGAATCAAGTGTTTGACTACAGCTTTAGAAGATGAAACAGTTGTGAAGATATGCTGAGAATGAAGTAATTATACTACTCAGCATTAGCTACAGACAGTCTAGTATAAGATATGGCAAGTTCTTTATCTATTTGCAGTTGTTGTTTTTTTAATCTTGAGACAATCCAAAAAAAGCATTTTTCATTTCCCTGACAATTCAGCGGTGAAATGGTTAAATAGAAATATGTCGATCTAACACAATACCAGATTCTTCCTCAGAGATATAGGTAAAATTAAAGGAGTAGCTGCTACAATAATGAACATAATATTTCATATAATCCTATTTAATCGAAACAAGCAATCAGTGATTTTAAACACCTTGCAAAATACAATGGCAAACTGTCAAGAATTTTTGAGCTATTTTAATCAATGCTTTGAAATTAAGCATACAGGGACACTCAACAGTGCTTTCAATGCAAAAACTCTTCAACTCCAGCACTCTGTTAATTACTCAGCATGAAGTCGCAGCATAAAGCAAAATAGCCTCAGGCAGCAAGAAATTATTTGTTCACGTGATTACAATAGAATGATAGGAAGTGCTACCCACAACAGCTTATTATCATACTAGATAGAATGACTGAATAAATACTGTGACCTTTGCATGCATTTCTAGCAACTGATCTTTATTAGTCTGTTGCACTATTGCTTTTTTACATGTATATTATATACATTGAATATATACCTAATTCATTCTGAGAAGATTCCATAGCTTCATTGGAAGTTGTTGTAAGAATACGCCGGGTAGGTGACACAGAAGAAATTGTTTCTACATGAAAAACACCTATTATAATAATATATACAATGTACAATCCTATTTAAAAGTACAAGTTATAAAATGATCTGGGATTTATTCCAAAGTATAACGACAAACTGTCAAGAAACTGCATAAAATATTATTCTTCAGATCAACACTTTGAAACTGAGTGCTATTGAGAATGAATATTCCTGTCTTAATTTCTCATACACAGATAATTTACAATTTTTTTAGAGTTTCAAAAGTCATTTAAAAGAGGAAACACGTTTCACAGAATAGAAGTCATTGCAGATCAGATGATAAACTAATGAAGACTTCTTAGTTTTCTTCAGAAGTACTATTAACTTAATTACTAGAGAATATAAATATAAAACATGAAAAAAAATGTTTAAAATATTTCCATTTTTCATGAGAATGATATGTAGACATTGTGAAACTAGCAAATCAACTTAACTATGTAAGTTATGAAAGATTAACATAGCTTATAAGCCACATTCAAATTACCTGAATTAGGGCAGGTCATGTTACAAATACACCCAGCTAGAGATGAAGAAGATAGTTGACATGAAAATCTAAAATAACAACATTTTTTTTAAACCTGACAACATCAATATTCACATTGAGTAATATGTGATCACAAGTGAGCTAGTTTAATTATGGTTGTTAGTTTTACCAAAATATTTTAAATTTCTAGGAGTTAAAACTAATTAATTTACGATACATTGCATTTTCTATATTGTAAAGAAATGTCCAGCTCTGCAAAACTACAACGCCTTCAAACTTTGTGGTCTTCAATCACATGTGCTAATGTTCGTAAAAAATATATATAATACTTATTCCATGAGTCAGAGTGTGATACAGTGAAATATTTCATGAGCAGGCTAATTCATTTCATGAGCCAGCTAGAAAAATAAAGCCTAAGAGTAAAATATCTAGCCATAGTATATATACAATGCTTGAAGTTGTACACTCCTGATAGTGCCTCACTTAGCATCATTTATTTACGAACGAATATAATGGACAACTAATAAATTATGCAATGTGTACTGTTAAATAGACCTCCAAATTATTGTCTCAACATTTATGACACACTTTACCATATCTGATCTCTACTTAAAAAATGTATAGAAATCAACACTAAAAAAGGAAATGGAATTTGATAAACTGCCAAAAAAGTAAAATAGTTTTTCCATAATGCATCCTCCAACATAATCATACTTGTTTAAATTATGAATCATGTATTTATTGAATTTACTTGATAATGGTTATTTTTTATTGACTCTAAATGATATTTTATTTATCAATTATCATAATATATTGTATATAGCTTAGCCGTAGTTATATACATATCTTACTGTCTTTTAAACCGTTGAGTTCCTGGTGGTTACTATGGCATTGAATGCCTTTACCGTATATACGTAATTTAAAAACTCTGATTTTTTTTAGTAGCTGGAGTGTTAAGAGTTATAATCAATCATTTAACAATTATAGTTTTGGCTCACTCACACCATTTGTGCTCAAGCACATTACTAGTATTACTATATTTTATTTGTCAATTATCATACCTATTAGCTTTGCTGTAGTTATGTACATATCTTACTGTCTGTTAAACGGTTGAGTTCTTGTTGGCTGACTCAGATTGCAGAAAATCTTCTGTACACCTGACTGGTATGTACATCGAACAACAATAGTACCTGCAATATGACTTGATTTTGTTGACCAAAATTTAAATAATGAGTTACTTTTAAGCACAAAAAAACAAGTTAAAGTTTTTCTACATTAAGTCTATATAGGAACAAATTGATGCACACACACACAAACACATATAATCATATCATCAATATTTTGACCTTATAAAAAAACCAGCATAGTACTTTGTTGCCTCAAAAGCAGGAGGGTAAATCATAGTATGTAGTTCTAGTGCACTCTGTGCTTTGTAGGAGTAATTAGTGAGCAATGTTCCATATCATTACAATTATATCTTTGACATGAATCACATAGTTTGCTTTGCTACACATGCTATCATTTATATGCATTCTACTCTCATTCATTTTAGTCCTTGTTACAGCACTTAGACTTACCTCGTCATCTTTTCATTCAACTTCTGTCTAAAGCCTATTAAAATTATTTGTTCTCTACCTGCCCAATTCTGGAATTCCTTCACAGGTCAGTACTGAGACAATCAACCACTGGAGCATGTGGTACTCTATTATATCCACATAACCTAGCCATTGTAATATTGCCTTTGAAAAAAAACAACAAGTCATCCATGGGGGGCTCAATGCATTAATGTTCTTCCAAAACAGCATGACTAAATAATTCAGTGTGTACCTAAGCAATACTGTATGTATTAATCAGGATAACTGCCATCAACCATAAACCTGTTCAATAATGGCACCCCAGAATTTGAAATCTCCTGTAATAATAGGATAAATTTGCAGTTGTTGTTTGCTTTTGTTTTTGAACTATTGAATGCAAAATATCACAGTAACTTATAAGTATCCAGATAGATAGTAGTTACAAGAAAAAATGCTTCTCTTTATCAGTCATTAATGTAAATGCACCTCAACTTCAGAGACTCTTCATAATATGGACATACTTCTACATAATATCAGAGTTCATGCTGCTAAAAACTACACTTGAGTTTGAGGTAAAAAATTCTGGTGTTTATTGAAGAGCTTCTTTTGTTTTCTATCATTTCATTGTAGCTCCTTGTGCATTCTCTTTCCATTAGCTCTTTAATCACAGGAATTGAATGAATTAAATTTTTGCATTTAGTAGTTGTAACCTAATAATATAGATGAAAATAATTATGTAGCTGGGATAGCTCATTCGTCAGTTATGCTGAAGCACACAACTTATTGTTTAGATGTATTATTTTACAAATTTCAGAATGAAAAGATAAAATATTGCCACCAGGGACTAAACTGAAATTATTGTCCTGCTATTGAACTTAACCGAGCACGGTAGCTTATCAATGCTGTCTTTTTTAAATGGGTATGTGTTATTGAAATATTTCTGGCTGATAGTATCTTTTAGCAAAACAACTACACAAATAATCTGCTTTAGCATTTTAAACTAATTAAATTTATATAATGTGTTTTGCTTACATAATTTGACACTAACAAGTATCTGTAGATGATTTTGTAAGCTGTTTTCACTTACCATCTCTTTGAAGTGAGCAATTGAAACTAATATAAACTAAACAAGTAGTTGGTGGGGGGGCACGCCTGTAATAAAACATAATACGTTTGTTTTAAAACACACTAATGAAATTGAAACATTACTGTCATGGCATGTAGCTCCTGTTTGTTTTGTGCTGTTTTTGTTTGTTTTTACATATATTTGTAATTTATCTTTGCTCATTTTATCTTCCCTTACTTTTACTTAACTCATAGACCTACATTTGGGAATTCTTTCTAATGACTTACTTGTTTGGGCTCCTCCACAACTATTTATTAATTAACCACTTATCACCTTTACACTCCACCACCATCACATTCATAGCATCTCAAGCAACACACCCTACCTATATAACTACTTGGCTCAGATAACATTTCCCCACACAAACACAAACACACACACATCTGTAACATTATGACTCCTATGTTAACACACTTGTTGTAAGGCCATTCATTGGTGGCCCTCATATTCTGTATCCCTAGTATTCTTCAGTTAGTTGTTTTATACTTGGCTTATTCCTACTTAATGATAAATGTTAAACAATTAGTATATCTGACTCTGAACTGATATATTTAGCATAGTCTTTTCTAAGTAGTGGCATATTCGTTCAGGCTTTACAACCCTGAACAGAAGCAAAACTAAAATACTACCCTAATTATTCATTACTATTAGCTAAAACTACACCAATTACAGCCTATATTATAATTAAAATAATAGGAATTTTTTTCTCTTTTTTATAACAGCCAATATTTTTAATTATAACTTAAGTTATCAAAAATATTGGCTGTTAAAAAGAGAAAAAATTCCTATTATTATAATTATTTCAGCCGAGAATGACTGAATAATATTATAATTGGCATGATAAACAAAACATTGCAACTGAAAATTTGAAAAACATTTTACAAACTGTTAACCCTAATAGTAGTCTGACCCCTTTTAAAGGCATGGTTCAGTGAAGTATTATTAAGCACTCGTAAGTACTTCATCACACAATGGCGCTTGATGTAATAACTTTGATTTTTAAATGATTTTTAACAGACGTTCGCTTCTACTGCTGATCTCTGCAACGGAGAGGGGTTTAGTGTAGCTGCTATTTGTTTGCTTGTTTCCCTCCCAAATCAATTTTTTTCTTCTTCGGTGGCACTTTTAATCTCTTTGAATTAATTATTTTCTTTCACCATTTCATATACTTGACATTAATCTTTTTTTGGACCTTCAAGTCATTACTTCTTTTTTTTTTTTTGGCATATATCAAGTTCATTATTTTTACATTCAGAGAATCATTTTCATTACCTAACTCATTTCTTGCATGTAATTTCTATTTTTCAAAATGTTCACATCCAAATAAATTCAAAATTTTCAACAGTATGGTTCAATTGTACTTGTAATAACTTGGAATTGATTAGGTATATAATAGAATACAATAATCAACTACCAGTATGTGACATTTTTCACCATGCAGCCCTATTGCATTATTTCCTAGCAAGCTACATAGCACTATCATGTGGTTTAATCCTACCCGTGGCATCTATTTAATTGATTGAGGTTATCTGGTGGACATACGCTGAGGGTTCGCACCTCCTGGTGCTTCATTACATCATTTTCTCTCTCCTCCCTTTTCTTCCTGACCCAATTCAGCTCTTCTTAACCTTTCATCTCTTTCTTCATGAGTCATGGATTTGCTGCTTCATAGACTCCGTGCCCTTCTGTTCACAATTCTGGACTTGGCTTTGTAAAGCTATTAGTCGAGCGGGCATAAATCCCTCGAGCAGCAAGTCGAAGGACCAGAATGTCAAGGAACCACTTTAAGCACAACTGAGGTTTTGCGCTGTATGTAGCTCAGAGCAAGGAAGACGGATACTGATGCCATTGTTGTAGACCTTACTAAGAAAAATGAATTGGCAGACACGCAGAGTTACAGCCACAGTTTCAGCAATCTATTATCATTGATTACACAACATTTACACATTACTTAAATGGATACTCTATGATACAGAAGTTGTTGGGTTGTGTGTGGTTATGAATAAATTACAATGTTTAAGATTTTAGATTAGGTAAAGTATGGCATATCAAAGTGATAGTCTATGAATAGAGTGTTCATTCTTGAGCTTGATCCCTTGAATCTGCAGAAGACTGTTCTCCTGCTGCTTCCTGTGAGGAGAGGTTGTACGATCCTGAACAGTTATTGCCTTCTCTGTACATTCTCAGTGATTTTACATGCTTTTTTTTTAGTTACAATTAGTTGTTGTTTCTAGTTGTCTTCGTTTCTTTAATTGCCCTAGTAGCAACAATCTGACATAAGAACAAGAGGAAGAAAAAAGAAGCCATTTATAGATCCTCCCTCTAATTTTAAGTTATGACTGTGATGCTGAGGTGAAACTTTTTATGTTAAGAAATCAAATACTTAACAGGAAATGTTTTTTTATGTAAGGTGCGAGCCCTCAATGCTATTAAACACTATACCTAACTATTACAATATAATATCCTTCCTAAAGAACAAGCAATTTGTTAGTTATTTTAATGAGGCATCAATATAGCTCGAGCAATGAAAATGGTACACTGTCTTCATAAGAGAAGATGGTAAACTAGCCACAAACACTCAACAGTATACATTTTCAAAGCAAAACTTCACTTCTTTCAACTCCATTGGTTAACTTTCCCAAGCATAAAGCAAAGTGCACAGCGGGCTGCAAGAAATTATTTGCTCACATGATTGGGGCGTTACCCATATAAGCTAGTACTAACGCAGAGCTGAAAGCTTCATGTTTTCTTAACAATTAGCCAGAAATTCAAAATATAGCACAAAATGAACGGCCATAACTCTTCTTTCTGAGTAAGTTCATACTTAAATCAACGTTTAATTGTCAGTAATCTCCAAAATCAGAGACAGACAGATAGACAGACAGACAGACTGACAGAGAGACAGACAGACAGACAGACAAACAGACAAACCTTTCGCGCATACGCGCTGAGGGTTAATTAGCAAATAGCATAATTGGTTGATGCAAAGACAAAATGCAAAGAAAACAAATGATGAGCCAAACAAAACAAAAAACAATTAAACTGAAAGTATTTATCTATTCCATTCCCATAATGATATGGAACGAGGAAGGGGGAACTTGTAAGAACTACAAGAGACAGTTAAGCTGCCTTTGTAATTACTTGCATATTATATTATTTTATCGTGAAATTAGTTTAATAATATCCAGTAATCATAAGAAGACTATAAATTAAACAAATGTACACATAATACTAATGTAGATACTATGTATATATATATATATAATTATTATATATATATATTATTATATTATATAATATATATTCCATTATACCTCTAATTTGTACCTCTCACTTCCTTTTACTTTCTCAACAATTATTTGATGATTATTATAAATATGATGGAAAGCTTACGTAATATTCCAATTATAAGAATCTTGATAGATACTTCTATTGCGGCACATATTGTCACTCGATAATAGAGATCTGATTTGACTACAATAATTTCCATCTGAAGGACGCAATGATTCAGTATCTATCAATAGTTAACCATTTATAAACAATGATTGCTGTACAAACGATTTAAAAGAATAGCCTAGCTTAAGTGAATGTGGTGGGATTATCAGAATCTGGTTCCTTGTGGTGTTTACTTATGAAAACCAAGTTTTAGTCTCTCTATTCCCAACATTTAGATATATATGTATTGATTGTATGATAAAAATATTCACTGAAATACATTTACAACATAAACAATTATCACAACTTTTCAACCATAAGTGATATTCATCAGTCAGAATTTAAAAAAACTAATAACTGAAAGTTAATAAATATAAACCTGTCAATGTACAAAAATGATGTTACTTATATAATACCAAACTCTTTTAAATGGGTGTTATTAATATAGTTTGTCACATGAATTACCTGTTCTAAATCTTTTTGGGAAAAGAAGGAAACAAATTCCCAATTGCTATCAGAAGGCATGAGCTAAGAAGTTGAATAATAAAACAATGATTGCTGCACAAACGATTTAAAAGAATAGCCTAGCTTAAATAAGTGAATGTGGTGGGATTATCAGAATCTGGTTCCTTGTGGTGTTTACTTATGAAAACCAAGTTTGTCACATGAATTACCTGTTTATCATCTAAATCATTTTGGGAAAAGAAGGAAACAAATTCCCAATTGCTATCAGAAGGCATGAGCTCAGAAGTTGAATAATATAACAATGATTGCTGCACAAACGATTGCTAACTTAGTGTAAAATTCACATAAGGTAGCAAGCTAGCTTAGTATCTTTACTGCTAAAAATTAATATTCTCATCATTTCCATACAGTATAAGCTAGTGACCAGTGCTCTTGCAATAAAAGCAACTAGCTAAATGTACGATAGTTTTCATAGAAAGTCAAAGAGTGAAAATATTTTGACAAGAAGTACACATAGGGTACATACAAGGTTGTATGTATAAAAATAATGTTTTGGGATAGGATGGGGTGGGGGGAGGGAGGGGGCAAAAGGCCACAATAAATGATAAAAAATTGTTTTATTGTAAAATGAACAAATGAATACATTTTTTAGTTCACTGTGCTCTCAATGGAAGGGCAGACACATATTTAGGAATATTCTATTGCTGCACATATTCAGTTTAGTAGCTATATTCTGTTCCTGCAACTGTATATGATCTATCTTCTACAAGTGATCAGTGAGTAGGCACAAGGTTCACATAGCTAGCTATATAACTACTCGTTGCTGTTATGATTGCTTAACTAGATATACTAACCTTGAAATAGTAAAAGCAATAATGCTAAGAACAAAGTAGCAGCCTGCACATAGCTTCTGCGGTGTAATTGATTGTAAATTCTCCTCTGAGTTTTCAGAGACTTCATGACAGGTCCCTCAATAAACAGTGAGCACAGCGACAGTTTATTCTTAAATGACAATAGCTTACGCTGCACAACAAGTAAGAAGTGCGCCAATCTGCATTGGCTTATACGTGGGTATTATGGTGGCCACTTCCTTCCACCATATTTTGCTTACCTCTCCATCCTGATTCCGTTCTAATCCCCAGCCTAGTTCCGCCATCCTCTTCAGAATCCCTATTTTCACGGCCTCAATGTATAACAAGTATGTTTGTGCGCGACTACCTTCCCAGGATGTGGTGCAATCATTTTACAGGTTATGTAGGAAGTCAGTGACGTGATAAATGTACACGCCCTACACGCGGCCATTTTGAGTGGCAAAAGTGAAGAGATTTTGTGCTGTTGGTTGTACGAACTGCTTTAAAAAAGGCTCTGATGTTAGATAGATAGCGGTTGTAGGCTGGAAAGACCCGATACCTAATGAGTACACTTGGCTATATAGCGATCATTATGTATCAGGATGTTAATGTAACTATCCCTTTGTCTCCTGTCGTATCGTAAGTGTTTGCACACAATACAAGCCCTCTAAAACGGAAAGTTATCGATGGCATGGGTTTATAAGGAGTGCTGAACTGAATAAAAGAAGAAGAGAAGACACAGCAAGATTAGAAGCTGCCAAAAGCCAGGTACAGCTCTGTGATAATGGAAATGGTGAAGTTACTGTGAACCACACACAGGGATAATGAAGCAGATAAAGAAGATAAAAATAATGGAGTAGATAAAGAAGATATGAAGATTTCCAGGTGAACTTGTTTTAGCAGATAGAGGTTTTAATATTCATGAAAGTGCTGGTCTCTACTGTGTCAAGCTTCCACCATTTACTGGTGAAAAACCACAGCTGACAAAAAGTGAAGTAGATTTTTCTCGTCAACTGTCAAGAGTTTAATTCATGTTGAACGAGTCATAGGCCTACTTTGTCAATAGTACATTATATTTGAATCAACAACACCAATCAACTTTATTATGACCAGTGAAAAAGAATGTATACTAGTCCAAAAGATAAAATAGCTAGTCATTATAAGTTGTGCACTAGGTAATTTATGTCCATCAGTTGTTTCACCTTAATTAAAACCATTCCCAATTTTTTGTTGTTACAATGTTAAATAATGAAATGTGAATTTATAATATTTGGTTGGGGGAAAAATTATTCCAAAAAACATAGCTAATGAACTGTACAATAACAGAGTTTACTTAGACTTCAACTTTTTTCCCCATGCGATGACGGGATGGACATAGCCACTTCACTTTGGGAATCCATTTCATCTTCAGGCACAGTCGTATGAAACCATTTTGTTGGGCAGTTACTATTATCACAGCAGATCATCTTTCCAGACTCTGCTTTCCTGCGGTAGCACCATAATAATCTAACGGGACCTTCCATGGTCACAATATCAGAAGAAAAGCTAGAAGACAGATGTGCTGAAATAACCGTTGCTTCTTGGTGAACCATTTACCAACAAGGTCAGGTAGAAGACCCGTCTCAATCAGTTCAATTGGTTTAATAAATGCAATTGTTATGAAGGGTTCATCCAAATAGTTCATTGAACAAAGGAGTTGCTGGAGGTACTGTAAGCCTTTGTGAGTGACGCACTGAACAAATTACTAAGTGGGAATCAGAACCTGATACTGCTACACCCTTAATATTAGCTACCTAACCATAAAATACATGTAGGAATCAAGACTTTTATAAGCTTTCAAAGTTTCACCAGTATACTTACTAGCTAGTCTATTCAATGAGGTACCAAAATATATCAGGATACTACTTCAGGCCATATTTATCCCAAGGATCTTCAATAAATCCTTCCTTTTAGCTGAGGTAAGGGTCTTCAGGCTTCCAGCTTAGATAACTTTCCCTGTACCGCATTTAAGCTTGTCCAACGAGAAATAATAAGCAGAAAAGCCAGGTGAAGACACAATTAGCCTAGAATACGCCGCGCGCCACTCTATGTTTTGCCACTCAAAATGGCGACGTAGCAACTGTTGCTAAGTAAACGTCACTTCTACGTCACTTCCTGCATAACCTCTATGGTTAATAAATCTACTCAGTTGAGATTCAGTTTTAACGTCTTGTCTATTTGTTATATTCTGGATACAGCTTCCCATTAAGTGTTAGTACACACTGAGCAGTTCAAGTTACAAGATGTCCGCCATAGAAAGTCTTACTCTGCCTGAGCCAAGAGCGCCTCAACATCCAAGACTGATGAACATAATAAGGGCTATTAACAGAAGACTACCAAATAAAGACAGGGTTGCAATACCGCTAATGCAAACGTCCATCAACTACCAGGAATTTATTTCACATATTCAGCAACTACGTGAAGAGGTTCGTGACCTTTTAGAAACCAAGAGCCCCAAAATATATCAGCAATTACACGACGGCAACCTCTCTGTTAATTCAATACGAGGTTTTACAATGGATCACGTGGTAGCCACTGTGCTGATAGCTATAGATATTACTATTAGTCGAAAATTGGATCACCAGGCTGCGCGCTCGACTGATAGGTTCGGAATGGTAGACGATCTCCCAGACTACAGTGAAGAGAGGGAAATAGAGGAATTAGAAAGATTTCTGCATGGCCATCAATATGACTAAACAAGTTGTAAATCTGATACAATTTAAAGTTTAATTTCAAACATAAATAGTTTCAACCTGATTTCTGATGAAGTATATTTCAAGATGCAACGGAACACATAGTCATGCAAAGTTTGTCTTGGCATGAGAAAGTATATATTTTTGTACTCAATTACATTATCACTATATCAAAATAAACAACTTATATTGAAGATATACTTTAAGTTTAATTGATTATAGCAAGTCTATGAATAGTACTTTAGTAAAGGGAATGGTGGAGGAAAATAACAAAAAAATATGAAAGTCACACACAAACACAAATATATAGTATCAAAGAGATTAACATGAATTAGACGAAGCCATAGTGTCATAGGACCTGAAGGACTGAGACATGTTTGACCTTCGCACCTTGATGAAGGCACTCGTAGAATGTATGACAATAAGGTAGTAATGAACGACGTTGAAATGAATACTCCAAATTAGACTCATACAATATAATGATTGTAATAAGTCAATGCATTATGAATTGTTATATTACCCACACAATGATTGTCATGAGTTCTCTTTAGTAGATTAAAGTAGAGTTTTAGTCGGTGAAATAACCGAAATTTAAACCCATCTGAAAAACTTCAGGAAGGGGCTTGCACCATGAGTGACGATGCACTGCTATTAACTGTATGTGTCTAGTGATAGAGCACATCTCGAATCACTACTAATTCCGAACTCTTGAGTCAGTTAAGTCTACCTTTGTTCAAGGCAGAGGAAGTTCCTCCACACAATAATCA
>WLWI01001754.1_pt1 | contig 18698 bp, 18 predicted proteins | sample 6701501 | NCBI WGS metagenome assembly WLWI01 (sample SAMN12718690, study PRJNA515312) | sponge metagenome | isolation source: marine sponge | host: Mycale hentscheli | place: New Zealand: South Island, Marlborough, Capsize Point | collected 2014-11-01
CTGACTCTGTGATTAATAGCATAGCTAGGTAGTGTTTAATAGCGCTGAGGGTTCGCACATTTGGTGCTTCATTAAAGGCTAGTATCAGCACTAAGCAATTGCTAGAACACTCAACCTGATACTCTGTGATTAATAGCATAGCTAGGTAGTGTTTAATAGTGCTGAGGGTTCGCACCTTTGGTGCTTCATTAAAGGCTAGTATCAGCACTAAGCAATTGCTAGAACACTCAACCTGATACTCTGTGATTAATAGCACAAGTAAAATAAAGCTGAGCCATTCACAAAAAAACAAAGTATCAAGTGAAGCTTGTATGTTTATAGTCGTGTGTGTATACTCATTAGCATACAGCAGAAGAAAAGAAGAATGGCTAAGAGTGCATTCCCTTATCAGTTTCCCATCCTATCTTGTCAACACTTGATGATTCTCCTAATAACGGCCATTACACAAGCAGCCCCACCCTTTCCTAGACAACTAACAGCTCAAGCTACATCACTTTCAACTTCACTTACATGATGTACATAATGAGCCCCACCCCCCACATGTCAGTGCCTGCAGCCACGGTGATCTGCTTGAAGACCTCTGGGGCGGCGTACATGAAGTGGTAGCAAGCCTCGTAGTTCAGACTCAACATGTCGTCTTCCCTGCCGGAGTGTCTGGCTGCCCCGTAGTCTACCAACTTCACAACGTCAGAGTCGCTTGAGTAGTCCACCAGCACATTCTCTGGCTGCATCACAAACAAACAAAAGTTGCCCAGGAAGTCAGTCATTTAAAGAATTAAATAAAGTGGCCTTTTCAACCGTCAAATATCCTGATTGTCCATTTTACACAACAGTGTGAGGGTTCCGTTATTCTTGGGTGAAATAACACAAATATTTTGCAGCTTTAGGAAGACTTTAGCAAAAAGTAAAACTCTCAGTTATAGTATTTATGGCTTCAAAGAGACACAAAGGAGTATGTAAAAAAAGAAAAAGAAAAAGAAAAAAGAAGAAGATAATTTTACTAGGGGAGGGGATCTAATATCAGTTTTTATGCTTCCATGTACTATCCACTGGACAGTAGATACTAGTTATAAATGTATTTTAGGGTATTCAAGGAATGATGTCAAATTTTTCTAAAATTATTGAGAAAATGGACACCCTTGAAATAAGCACATGTGTGTGCATGCATGTACATACGTGTGTCCCTTACATGCAGTGTAGGCCCATGCACTAAGCCTATGTGTCAACTCAACAGAACTCACTCTGACGTCAAGATGGAAGACGGTGTGTGAGTGCATGTAGTCCAGCCCTGCGAGCACCTGCTTCATCAAGTGGGCCACAGTGCGCTCTGTGGGGGCTCCTTTACTCACCAGATGCTCCAACATAGGTCTGCCATTGATGCTAGCGGAAGAAGAGTAAAGGTGTCAGTGGAAGGAAATTTAACATATTTATGAGTGTCCCTGTGAGTTTATACACATGTGAATACAAACTTTGCCAGTTTACTGAGTACCGGAGAAGAGAGAGAAAGAAAATAATCTTTTAAAGAGAGGATTAAAACAACAACAACAACAACAAAAGTTTGTCAATATTGCTTCAGAGATGGAGAGAAAAACAACAACAAAACTTGCGCACTCACATAAAGCACCCAAGCCTCAACACCAAACCACACCCCCATCAGCACACACACACTGCCACTTCCACATCTATATCAATCAATCAACTCCTTCCTTACTAGTCCATGGTGATGGCAAACTGAGGTTTCTGCAGACCCAGATGGTAGCTGAGGAGGTTACGATGCTTCATCTTTGACCCGATGCACAGCTCTCTGTAGAAATTCTCCTCTGTCATGGCCATAGTGAACACCTTCACTGCCACCAGCTCCTTGGATGACCGAACCCTCGCCAATTTCACATCACAGAATCTCCCTCTGCTCACACACAGAGAAAAAGAGAGAAGAGTCTAGCTCATCGGTAAGTCAATAACATACATAGAGCGTGACTAGACTCTATTTAAGAGGTTGTCTATACAGCATATGACTTTCTAGAAATACTGCTCATACGAAAACAACAACAACAAAAAACAACAAGTTATCTAAGAATATACGTATATACAGTAGCTTCAACCGACACCACTACGAAGAACAAGCTTCTATATAGTAATGACTCTCATCGTCATGCAGACATAGATGATGTAATATACCAGATGTCCCCTAGATAGCCTGCACAGTGACATTATTCCCAGTGACAATAGGCAAGTACCAAGCTAACTGTAGCACTTTGTCGTCCAGAAACTTCAACAATTGTGATTAAAAAAAATTTTTTTTTTGCAGTGAATGTCACCTTACTTGGAGTGCTTAAGTTCAGCAAAAGGTAGCTGCTTTTTTAACCTTGCACTTTGTACTGTAAAGTGTACAGTGATCTATCTGTGCTTTGCTTCCACTCCCTACAACTAAATATCTAACCTCTCCAAAAAATAAATAAATAAAACTAATAAATAAAAATGGAAATTTAGAACTAGCCAAGTCACGTATACAATCCACACACATTTGCTAATCTATGCCTTTATTACCTTATATCCAAACCTCTATCTTCCACCTCTACTCAACCACTGTTCCATTTTATTAGGCTTGCCATAAGCACACACTCTGTCAGTTAAACAGTTTCAATGTTTTGGCTAAATCACTGCTAACACTCCCGCCCACACCCACACATGACTCAGACTCCCACCCACACCCACACATGACTCACACTCCCACCCACACATGACTCACGCGCTGAGTTTGTGGATTACGTGGACCTCTTTCCTGATGGAGTGGGTGCTGATGTGTGTGCAGTACTCCTCCAAACAGTTCTTCTGGACCCATTCTGAACTGCCGGCATTATTACCAGTCAACACCTTAACGCGCCACACCTCCCCACGACTCACATCCTCCACAAAGAAAACTTGCCCCGGTAAAGGGGTGTACACCTGCTCGGACATGGGGGGAAGTTTGCTAACGGCTATGTACAGGCTGGTGGGCGGAGAATCACTGGTAAAAGGCATGGGAGACTTGCTCCTTGGAGACTTCAGTAGAGGGGATTTGGACCTACACACACACATGCACACCATAATTACAGGTGACAAGTTCAGTTAAACATACACACACATACGTACCTCAAATTAGGAGTACTCCTTGGAGAGGAGGTGCTGGGAAAGTAAACGATAGCACGGTCATTGTTGGCGCTTGTCCTCCGCCAATTACGTAGCATGAAGGGGGAGAAGGACATGCTGGTCCGTGGGGGGTCCAGGTCCAGCGAGTGGCGGTTGCTGCTGCTGCTACTGGTGGGCGTGTCCATGATCAAGCTTCTGTGACGACAGGGGGGCAGAGTGATCTTGTTCTGTGGAGAACTCCGAGGGGAACTCTTGGAGGAACTCCAAGAGGAAACCAGAGATTTTGACAACAATGAGACCTCTTCCCTAGATTTCTTTTTCTTTTTCTTCTTGGCCTCGCGTATGATGGGTGAGAGAGGTTTGTTTGGGGGCTTGGAGTTTTTCTTGGCGGGGGGTTCGGCAAGGGGTTTCATTTTGGTCTTATTGAGACTCTAAGAAGAAAAGAGAATGGAAAGATGTATTTGTTGAAATACTACAAGTCTGTAGAGCACCCCATTTCCCTCGCCCAATAAGCCTCGTTAATCTAGTCAGTCATGTGATCACATGGCGCAGTTATTTTAGAAATGTTAATACTTCAACACACTGCAGCTGTAAAATCTCAGCATTCGAGTCCATAGGAATAGCTTCAGCTGAGGTAAGCACACTCACTTTCCTAGAGCCAATCAGGCAGCCAACTGATCTTCCTTTCCTGACATTTGGGCGTGACGCGAGTTTTACTTATCATCAGTGGAAAGGTGGAAAGCATAAATAAAATAGGACTAGCGGGAAATTATTGCTGTGGTTTGTTAAGTAGGGATGTAATCCATGCAAACAATCACACACACACACACACACACACACACATACACTTTAGTTACAGCTTAAAAATACATGTAGCAAAGTAAACACAAACTATGAGGAAGTTGATCCAGAAAGAACCTTAGAACACACAAACACAGCTGATGGCGTCAACACCCAATAGGGGGTTAGGTAAATGGAACTAACTTATCCATTCAGCCGTGACCCACACCCACATGCTTGACCCTGCCCACACCAGACCTGGTAGCCGGTATGTTCGGGCCAGCCATCCTCGTTGTCGCTCCATTCGCCTCCGGAGTCAGGCATGGAGTCTATGCTCGAGTCAGAGTCACTCCAGTCTATGGAGAGAGAGTGCATCCGCACAGACTTCATTGCAGGGGCCTTGCCAAAGAGAAGAGCTGAGTAAACAACAACAATAATAATAACAAAAGAAGATTTAAGTTTACTACTTTATGTATATGTATGTGAAAATGAAATTAGAATTTGAATTTAAAATGTTAATAAAAAAGCAACAACAAACAAAAACAACAACACACAACAACTAGTGAACCAGCTGCAAAGTAAGTGTGTGTGTGTGTGTGTACCTTTCTTCATCTGTGCCTGGGACTGCAAGATGGCATCCAAGTCTGTGACCCAGGCCTTCTTGGTGTCTCTGTGACTTGCCTTGAAGCTGCATCTGATATTGTCCTCCGTTAGGAAAGAGAAGCCAACGACATCATCTCCACTATCTTCCAGATGACCGTTGAGCGTCTACAAATATATGGCCATAAACAACAGAACAAAAACAAAAACATTAACAACAAAACACAACTTGTATAGAAGCTGGTTTTGCCAGACATGGTAAGTAACCTTGATATCCAGCTGGTGCTCAAAGAAGCCATCACAGTCTGCTGTAGCAGCTACAAGAATGCGGTGGTCAAAGAGGAAGACTTGTCTGGATTCATTCTTGATGCTGCAGCTAGGAAGAGAGATGCCTCTGCTGGCCTCTGAACTGCTGCCATTCACTAATGAAGGAGTGTAGACGCATGTGAAGGAGAGGGTGTTCTACAAGTGGGAAGGGTGGGAGGAAAAAATATAACTGATGATAGAATATCACTCTTGAATTAGTACTTTTCAGGGGTTCATTTAATGAAATATTCTTCAAATTTCATAAGCGAAAAGCGAAGTTAAAAAGTGAAATAAAGGTGATTGCAAATGCTCAAAGTTTATTGCTGCTCTAATTATTGTCTTGGTAATTGAAGCCCATCTCCTTTTCATCTTAGTTCTATATGAAAGTTGTGACCCCTTTGAGGTAGCAAGCTCAACTCGCCCCGCCCCCTCTTAAATTGATTCCTAAATGAATCCCTGCATACAGTTTTAAAAAGTTGTTGTTTTCTAACGCCACCTTGATGTCTAAAGCTTTTCAGGAAAATGTCTTCTCTGACAATACATAATTCAAAATACATTTATTTCTGTTCCGATCTTGTTTTTATTTGTTTATCAACAACCAGTGATGATGTTACCACACATCTCAATGCCATCACTTCAAAGCTCAAATATGCCGTCAGTCAGTATTAGCTAGTCTTGTAATAAAAAAAAAAAAAAAAAAAAGATGAAACAAACAAGGGTGTGAGATTGTATTCTATTTATTATTCCAAATTTTGGTTCATATATAATTATGGCGAAGTGAATAGAGAGTTCTATTACATGATGTCTTCCTCAGCCAGTAATACAAACCCTTGCAACCTCTTCATCCTCCTTAACAAGCTCCGAACATGTTTTTCATGATTCAGTCATTCTCGGCTGAAATAATTATAATAATAGTACGGCACGTAAGTTTCCCATTAAAAAATGTATGGGAAAAATCACTGTTCAATTGAAATCGCACGGGGAAAGTGAAATAGCGCGTAACTAATTGAAATACCTCGGTAACTAAGTGGAAACTAAGTAAAATAACACGGTAGCTAAGTGAAATAGTACGGGTAAGTGCGCACGCGTAGAGCGTTAACCTTGGAAACGTACAGTTTGAGTAGTTGCTAGTTGGGGACAATGTCCTTCTTTACCACAGAACTTCTACCCGTATTAGACGGAATGTTTTACAACAGATCAGACGGAGTCGTACGTTGAAAAGAAAGTTCCAGCGGAAGCTAATCCTGAAATAAGGACATAGTGAGTGAATGATACAGTGTAGCTAAAATTGCAAAGGACTTTTTTAAAAGCTGGCCTACTATTAGCGAGTGATAGCACGGGTAACCTGTGCTATTAGGGATCAATAGCACTCGTAAAGCAATTGAAATAACACTCGGCTTCGCCTCGTGCTATTTCAATCGCGTTACTCGTGCTACTAATCCCGAATAGCACGGTTGCCTGTGCTATCACTCATACTAATAGTAAAGTTTTCTCTTTTTAACAGCCAATATTGTTAATAATAACTTAACTGTTAAGTTATAATTAACAATAATTGGCTGTTAAAAATAGAAAAATGTTTGCTATTATTTTTTTCATCTGTGGAATGAATAAGAGGTGGAGAGTTCAGTTTAAATGTGTCTTAGAAGAAGTGAACCACTAAACATTCATACACAGGATTCATACACAGTTCAGCTAGAAACACACTGACTATTCATATAGCTCTTGATTTCATTGATAGCAACAACAATCAAGAATGAAACAATACCCTTCCACTAATGAAACAATACCCTTCCACAAATGAAACAATACCCTTCCACAAATGAAACAATACCCTTCCACTAATGAAACAATACCCTTCCACAAATGAAACAATACCCTTCCACAAATGAAACAATACCCTTCCACAAATGAAACAATACCCTTCCACTAATGAAACAATACCCTTCCTCGTTCAGGTAGAATCTTACAAAGGAGATATATATAGTAACACTGTACGATATATATATAGTAACACTGTACGAGTGAGAGGATAATTATAGAACGAGACCATATATATAACGAGTGTATGAATATTTATTTACTTGTCTCCAGAGAGAGCCATGGGAGACCAGCCTCGCACGGCTGATGCCGCGAATGAGGCTCATGCAAATGATGTTGTTCGTCTCTTGAGGAATCTTCATCATAAGCTCATACGCCTCCTGAAAAAATAGAAGGGAAAGAGAGAAGGAGAGGAACAGGTGTGAACAGAACATAAGGGAAAATTTCTTCACAGAAACATCTTAGCATTGCCTTCAGAATATCACACTCCAGCCAATTGAACACTTGAAACTATTCCAGGTGATTCAATAGGTCACATGTGATACATTTGTACAGAGTGTGATCATCATTCTCACTATAAAACCCAACAATGTGCCATGACACAAGTGTAACTACCTCACCTTCCTCTGCCATTCAATGCTATGACAAAAGTAATAAGCAGCCACTGCCAAATATTTATCACAACTTTTTTTTCCAACTATGTCATAGCCATTTGTGGAGGCTCTGCTGGTTGAGTCTCCTATGGTTAAAAAATGAAATGAATGAATTGGCTTGCTGGTTTAAAAATAAATAAAAGAATAAAATAGTGCTGCACTGCTAGCTTAACTTTGTTCATCTTTTATATGACTCATCTCCAATAGTACCAGTGGGTCTTGAAATTATGAATATTATCATCGACTCGTGAGATTTGTCGCCTGTCTTTCATTCGTTCACTAATTAACCATTCATTCTAATATCACACTTGATATTATCTGATGACTAAAGATGGACTGAACAACATTGATGTTCTTCATGGCTTCAGAAACAATTCAGTGGCATGCCCCTGTAGGTCCCCCTATAGCTAATTCTTACTTATACATCCTCACCCATACAACCACCAGTGTGTGTGTGTGTGTGTGTGTGTGTGTGTGTGGTGTCTGTGTGTGTGCATGTGTAGCAATGTATGGAAATGGGATGTATAAAACCACACCCACTTATGTTTCTCTGCGCCATTCGAACATTCCTCATCCTCTGACTCACCAACACTTCTTTCATTCAGTAGCCATGGACCTCCACTCACTCAGTAGCCATGGACCTCCACTCACTCAGTAGCCATGGACCTCCACTCACTCAGTAGCCATGGACCTCCACTCACTCACTATGCCAGATGGCTGACATAGGAAGTTAGTCTTTATTTTCTAGGAATCTCAACCCTTCCACAAGAGTAAACACCAAGTCTCCAGTTCCGAGTGGATTCAATCAAACATTACAGTAAGTTCAAATAGAACCAGTTTGTTCATACCACTCTGCATCTCTTACGTGACCTGGCTATATGGAACAGAGCTCATAGCTACAAACTGGATTATGGAAATCTGAGATTTTACCTGTTCACTCGATGCATGCTAACAATAATAATACTAGTAATAGTAATAGTATAATTAATACTAATAATATAAAACTATATAAAAATAATAAGAATAATATACAATCATCCTAAAAATAATATAATAGTAATAATGCAAACGTAATAATAATAATAATAATAATAATAATAATAATAATAACTATAATAAGTATAGTAGATCATGTGCCACTCCTCTCTCCTTACAGACTTGGTAATGGAATCCTAATGCTAATTTTGTAATATGATATATATAAAAAAAGAAATAAATATAAAAAAAAAAAAAAAAAAAAAAAAAAGGCAAGCCATGTGGATGTATTACTCTGATTGTTTACCGGCAAATGTGTGTGTCCGTCAGAGGATAATAGCACTCATTTTACAACAACAACAACAACAAAAAAGGAGACAATGCTAAGTAGCTTTAGATTACAGGGACAACCAATTAGAGATCAGGTGCCAACAACATGATGAACATTTCTTATAGTGATTCCTGGAAGAAATTAAATTATTAAGCTCATTGTAAGTCTTACAATCTGTAGAGAAGATTAGAAGCACAAAAGAATGTATCTCCAGCACGTGCTACCGTATGTCACAACAATCTCCACCCACCCTCCCACACATACACACGCCAAGAGTCATAACAACAGTACAAGGTGCATCGACTACAAAGACGATATCTCTATAACAGATTTATCCGACAATAATCAGGCCATCCAAATAATATTACTATTCTAGTGGTCTATAGCATTGGTAAAAATAATAATATGTATATGAATTTTTGGTACAAAATCCATCCTACCTCCCCTGCAGTCATTCCTTGATTGGGAGTTGTGCATCCCAGCCTCAAGATGCTGTCACAAATGCATGCTTTCGACTATTACGGGTGGAATGGCTACAGGCACACCCACTTCAATGGGTGGAGACACCCAGGTATGCATGAATAATTGGTGGCAAAGCTCATGGACAATTGTTCACCATGAATGATACAATCTGGTCGTTTTCATTTCTTGAAGTTTTGTACACTTGGGGTTGAAAAAGAATTCTTTGACAACCACTCAAATAAACACAGAGTCAATCACAAGTCTTAGCCACTATTACATAGTAAAGCTGCTGCTTTTTTTATGACACAAGCAGCTTGTTTATTAGTCAGCTAAACGAGGCGAGCATTTATAGTTTCTGGAGTGAGTGTGAAGACACTATACGTGAGGTAATCAACCTACAGACATCCGCCTAATAAACAGTTTCATTGCAAATCTGTGAATGATAGACTTACTGACAGTAACCATGATGCTTGAATCCAATCTAAAAGGGTCAGACAAACCGTACCAGTCGGTTATTCCCCCCCAAAGCTAGTCCTATGTGACATGTGTGTAATTTAGTGTGCATGCCTTGGACCCTTTGTTTGCTAAAGATTCCTCATGATGCCTCTTATGTACACACTGGGGATGACCAGCCGTGACGTAGCGACTGCTGTATCTACTGAAAAAATAAGCAGAGTGAGTGTGGGTTTACTCAACATGGAGACGCCATATTGCACTAGCTGTGACAATATGAGCCAGCTTCCACAGAGCAAATAAGACTGGGTAATTTCAACATGATGGAAGTACTTAACCACTCTTATGCTGTTGTTGTTTTTGTTTGTTTGTTTTTTGTCATTGTTGTTTTTCTTCCCCTATCTATTCAGTCCTACTTTCTCATTTATTTATTAATTCTAAAAGTATCAAGGCGGTTCAACTGTCATGAACACAAAATACTAAGACATCAGAAAAACTTTTGAAATTGGCCTCATAGGCAAACAGCTGATGGTAACAGTAGAGGGGAATGAAAGAACCATTCGGTCACATGATAGCTTTAGATGGCTAGAGGGCATGCTAGACACCTTAGAATTACTGGGTAGTGGTCTGCCCATGATGAAAAAAGAAAGAAAAAAAAGAAAGAAAAAAAAAGAAGAAGAAATAATGAATAATTAAGAGTATCATGACCCCAGTAAGGATTTGAAAACAAAAGGAGAAGCAATACATCACACACACACACACACACTAATGAAACACACGCACACACACAGACAGTGCTCTAATCATACCTCTATCTTGGTGACGTCCATGTTGGCCTTTCTGGTGTCCTTTAAGAGGTCCTGAAAACCAAACACAACAGGCAAATACATTATGCCAACTCCACCTCGTACTGAAAGTGCTATATATTTATGTAATACATTCTCACACAACCCTCGCCAAAAACTCAACAACTTCATCTCAACGTTGTTTCTTGACACCAGCTCACCCTCTGTACTTGCAAAGCAGCCTCAGCCACCTCTATCTATTAACCACACCCACACATATTGCTGTTGTAATCAATCCACTAAGTGTATATCCAATACAACACACCTTACCAGGTGGTGTATGTACTAGTGGTGACCAGCCAGCAGCAACAGATGAGGACTAATTACATACAGTATTGGAGCAAACTTATATAGGGAGTTCACAATGTCGTTGATTGGTCATTGCCAGCACACAGTAGTAGTAGGGGAAGGTACAGCATTGGACAGATGGAACACGGCAGCATTACAAAATGACAAGTTGAAAAATAAAAACTTCAAAAATTTCTTTTATTTGATTTGAAAGTGTCCAGTACACTTGTCAAATGTATAACACACACATGCAAACATACGCACACACACAAATACTAGGGTTGGCACAAGTCCAGTAACAACAAGCAAAATATATGATGTTAAGTCTTACGGTGAATTTTAAGAAAAGAGTGGAGAGTCACCAAAGGTTTCTGAAATCATGCATATGCTGTATGAATGCAAGCATGTAAGTACATATTATGTTTGTGTAATGTATACATATATTTATGTATGTATGTATATGTGCATTGGACATATTTTCTCATAATGTTACACAAGTGTGTTTACCACTGAGCTATGAGAACCAGCATTACTTATTGATCCCAGTAGGAGGTACTGCTATGTCTCACTCTCAACAAACCAAACACTCTCTCTTTTTTCAAATATTTTTTTATCACTTCACAATATCTTTCTCAGCATTTTATACTACCATCTGTCTTTCAAGGCTTTCTTTGTCTCCTTCTTTTTAACAATACAGAATTAGTAGCGTATAAATTCACTATTGCTAAAAAAGAGAAAATGCATCTAACAAATAGAAGAATGTATGTATGTATGTGTGTGTGTGTGTGTGTGCATAGTTCCAGGCCACTAGAACACTGTCCCAGACCTCCCATACAGAACACACTCCCTAATTCACTGGCCAGTCAGTCAGTGTTACTTTAGCGGCCATATTGGGCTCACTCCAATATAAACAAAAATGCAGCAGCTGTTGAGAGACAGATTATTTCTCTGGGGACATACGTCAAGACACCGACGCCATTAGAGACTGTCTTACGCATCATGCTCCTTGAGACACACACACACACACACACGTATGTACAAACACAAAGTACAATGCCTGTACACATAAGTACAACTAAAGTACACACTTAATATAACACATGTACATGTCAGAATACAACACGTGCACACACATGTAGTACAACACAAGTATATGTATATGGAAGTATGATATATGTACATGCAAGTACAACACATGTACATGTAAATTCATGGATAAACTTCCAGATGTCATGTTAATGTAGGAGCAACCATAAATATTCTCTCAATGTAGTTCAAATAATTCACAAAAAGGGAAGGCTATCAGGGTTTCATCCAGAAATTTTTGTCTGGGGGGGTCAAAATTAAAGTGGACTAGGTAATAATTTTAAGTAATACTTTTTGCTATCTAAAATAATAGATTCCCTAATCTCACAACTAAGCAGAAATACTCTAGAGTAAACTTTTCACTTTTTTTTGCCCTTGAAAGTACAGCTATCAATTAAATCCCTTTTGTTTGAAGAAATGAAGGGATTTTCACTTCAAGAACTAGCATTACAGTTCTTCAAAAGTGAGGCAAAATGTGTGACGTTTCCCAATATCAAGACCTTGCTCTCTATAGCTATGGTTTTGCCCATGTCGACAGCAACAGTGGAACGGTCATTTAGTGACATGAAACAAATCAAGAATCGACTTCGTAATAGACTTCAACCTTCTTCACTGTCGAAGCTAATGATGATAGCCATAGAAGGCCCACAACTTGACGAGGTTGATGTTGATGCTGTACTGTCACTGTGGAAATCGATGAAGCCCAGACGAATTTTGTTGTGATGCAAAAATACTGAACTCTGATTGTTTTTCCAATATAATATGACTTTTTTGTAGGCAATTAACCATAATAGGTAGGTAAAAAAGTGGGGGGGATATCCCCCCTGGCATTTTGACTGGGGGGGTCAAAAACCCCCCTGTCCCCCCCTGGATGAAACCCTGCTCCCACACACACACACACCCCAAAGTCTGAGTAGAGGCCTACATACTGTTGAGTATAAGAACATGTAAATGCACCACTCACACACTAAAAGTAATAAACAAGCTGGGCTGTGCTCTAACCTGCCATGTGGTGAGCTCGCTGATCAATCATTCTACTGCCACTCCCACCTCTAGTTAGATATTTGTACTGGACTATACAATAGTAAAGAGCATGTCTTGGCTATGGCTACAACAATGGTAAGATGACTAAATAGAAGCATAGCCAAACAAGAACTAATACAACTGAAATGTTAGTACAAGCTGGCTATCATAACCTTTACCTACATAGACAGATAAGAGGGTCTCTAAAAGGTATTATCTGCAGCCCCTACTCTGCTAGCATTAAATGTCAGTTAGAAAAATAGCAGCTGCAGGTGTGGTTAGGGGTGTGGTCAAAATGCCTGCTTTATGTTCACATACTTGCTTTTGAAACATTGTAGACTGTTAACAAAAAAAGAAGCCACCAAACTTATTACTTCCTCGCCAAGATCACAAGTTAACTATCCCTACACTAGGCAATGGTGGTACAACCAACTGTCATTTTATTGATTCTCACCTCCAATCACAAAAGCTTCAATTCCATACACAACACACACACACACACACACACACACATTAATGAAAGTTTTAGTTTCATCTGCTAACCCATACAAGGTCAGCTAAGCCACACATTAGACCCGGCTCCCTTAGAATGTCTATGTAAGGTAAACCAGCTATTCTCATAATGGTAATTGCATGCATTAACTTATTCAGTAAAATAATAATAATGGCTTGCTTTATATAAATATACTCCACACAACTGAAGCAAACTAGCAAGAATGTGTGTTTATCAATGAATACTAGAACTACAAAGAAGAGTGCTTGTTATCAAAGCTAAATAAATAAGTGCATGCATATGGTCTGGAAGAGTGTTTTTTACCTAACTTCCTTAGCCTTCACATGTCTATAAGCCCATAGTCTGGTTTCCAAACGAAATAAGAAACCTGTTCAGCGGTAAACTATAGATACACGCCAACAATATGTACTTACTTAAATATAAAGTACAGAAAGCTCGATACAAAATATGTAACGCTAACATGTCAACAGTCTCACCTACAAGGTCCCTTTACGCCACTATCGGATACACAAACGTGAAGGAGGACCAAGAAAAGAGGATAACAGCGTATATCCATCGCGCCCTTTAAATTAAAGATTTTATTTAGCTTCACATAACGACTACATTCCTGAAGAAGAAGCACTGATTACTAAACAAACATTATTTAAACATTGGTAAGGTATCGCCAAAGATTACGCGTCCCGCGGGGGGGAGTGGCATCGGGGGGTGTGTGTCTTCTTAGCCCACCTCTCCCTCTCTCTCTGTGAACGAACATCTTAGCATCATGGCGGCTACTTCTAGTGTGCTAAAAGATGTGGAAGAACAATTAACTTGCCCAATATGTCTGTCTCTTTTTGAGCATCCCAAAGTCCTCAGGTGCCACCACGTGTTCTGCAGGGATTGTCTCCGAAAATGTATTGTCACCGACGGAGAACGTCGTTCATTAGTGCGTTGCTCAGCTTGTAGGCAGGAAACATTGCTCCCTGAAGGCGGAGTGGAAAAGTTAGAAGCTGCGTTTAACATAAACAAGTTGTTTGATACCCGAGACAAGCTGCTCGAGACTGTTAAGGCAGAAGCTAATCAGGTAGTAACGACAAAGAAAGAAATGTGCAAGCTCCACCCAGATAGACTACTAGAATTGTGGTGCGAGACTTGCAGTGCACTGATCTGCTTCCAGTGCAGTCTTAAAGAAGAAAAACATTGCAACCATCACTTCTATTTGGCAAGTAAGTTAGTAGACCAAATGAAGCAAGAAATGACAGCGTCCTGCAATAAACTAATGCAGCATCAGTCAGGGTTTGAAACAACATTGAAGGAATTGGACACCCATATGGAAAATCTTTATGCAACAAAAGAGACCAAGAAACTTGAAGTACAAAAAATGGCAGATTCATTGCGAGAGGCCATAACTCTTTCTGAAGTGAGTGCTATTAGAAACCTTTACCGCATGACGGAAGAGCAAGCCACCAACCTGTCTCCCTACAGGGACAAGCTAGAAGCGAGGATTACTGAATTTCAATTTTGCATAGATAAACTACAGTCCAGCCTTGAATTAAGTGAGCCTAGCAAAATTATAGGAGCAAAAGGTCGACTTTGTGAAGAAGCCAGCAAGCTAAGCGGACATAACCAAGAAAATGCCTTTCTTGCTCTTCACGAAAGGGATGAAGTCGAGTTTTTCTCTGACATGGATGTCATCAAGCAGGTGTTGCATGATAATTTTTTTGTCTATGTCCCAGATGTTTGCAATTCCGACATTCAAGTGTCTGGAAAGGACCTGAGCTCTGCTACTGTTGGAGGTAGGAGCAGTTTTAAAGTTGGGGCAGTCTTACCCAGTGGTAAATCTTGCAAATATTTGATTCAAGGTCTGCAATGTCAGTTACAATCAGACATCACTAATCAAGAAGTTCCATTGGACAAGGCGAAGGAATCTGATGCCTCTTATCTATTCAGTTACCTTCCATTGTTTAAAGGAAATTACACTTTGAAGATTAATTACAAGGGTAAACCAGTATCCCATAGCCCATATCAAGTAGCAGTTACTTCGGAGAAGGCATTAGATTTTTCTGATTCCTTTTACTCTATCAATATTCCAGTTAGGCCTACGGACATGATTGTTTCAAAAGGAGAAGTAATTATATCTTCGCTGTTTTCTTTTGGTGTTTTGAACGAGCAGCTCGAATTTCACCCGTATCCTGATGCAAATATTTCCAAGTTAATTGAAAGTGGACAAGATACATTTTTTGCTGTGGTAAGTAGTATAAGTGGCATCGTTGAACTTGCAAATACGGGCAGTATAATAAGGGACGTCGTGATATTGGATTGTGAAATTGCTGACATAGCCTACAGCAAGACTTCCAAAATGCTCTTTGTGTTGTTTGCGGCTGCAAACTTCGGTGATAGCTCAAGCTATGTTACTGTATATTATCTGGAGAAAAATGTCTCGTATGTATTTTCTTTTGGTCGTCATGGCCAAGCAAAAGGAAAGCTTGATTCACCGAGGGCTATATCGATACATAATGATTCTGGCACTATCTTCATAGCTGATACTAACAATGATCGCATTCAAGTTTTCGACAGTCATGGGAAGTACCTGAATAAAATAAGCCCGAAAGGTTTGACAAAGCCAACTCATTTAACCACTACCAAGACCAATTTATTCGTGTCGAATGTTAAGAACACTATCTTTGTCTTAGACTTCAATGGTTCACTACTGCTCGGCTTTCAGAGCATATTGATAGGAAGTATTGTGGCTCTGGCTGTGGACAATTGCAATGTATTGTATGTGTGTGATGATGAGAACCAGCAAGTATTATATATGTGAAACGTGTGTGTTGTTTTTCTAATTTATGACCCATTACATTTTTTATGGTAAATTCATTTCCTTTGATTTGTGGTCAGGTCATCATCAAGATTGTATCCATCGGTTGTAAAGAAATTGATAAACCTTAAGGAATATACATACTAATCTTACATATTGCAAAAAATTGTTAGATTATAATAATTATTGTAAAAGATTCTTTTCTCTTCTGTTATTCCTTGTGCCAGTTCAGTTAGCCAGATTACTACATAATAGGTTGAATAAGTAAATGGTCTCTAGCTACTAGTTGATTATGCTATGTTCACTGGCAATACAAAGAAATCTTGAAGATAAAATTGGGTAATGAATTGGAATGTCATTTACAGCATGGAAAGGGGCACAAACAACACACCAACAATTACAACAGATTTCTCAGCCTATAGTTCTAAAATGCACAAAGGTCATCACTACTACATTTTAACAAAAAAAAATTATGTTGGTTGTTAGAACAGAGAATTAAAATTTCATTATTATAATAATTATTTCTGACTTAATCATATCTTGTATTTTAGCTAATAACATCCTAGCTTGTGTAGATTATTATCCCAACTTGCTTGGAATAGTTTGTGCAGAGCTATATAACAGTGCTTTTATTTATGCATTAAATTTTTACTACATTTATTCAGTTCACACATCAGCTGAATGGAGCACAGTGCAGATATAGTGCTCAGGAGTTGGAGGGACTTGCCATGTATGAGCCATTTGGCACTTCTCATTCTATCTGTATCGCAAGAAGTTCGCTGTCATCACTGATCGTCGTGCATTGGTGACTCTCATGACTGTCAAGCAAGACTGGACAACTGCTGGTTGATGATGAAGCAATCTGAATACCAGTTCGAAGCTGTATACAGTAAGGGAGAGGACAATGTGGTGGCTGATTGTCTCAACAGATGCCATGGAGAAGAAGGAGATGTAGCTAATGGAGAGCATGGAGGGAGGAAGATGTGGGTCAGCTTAAATGAAGGAATAGAGACATCATTAGTTAGCTTGGCGCATTATAGTTTCATGAATATGTGTGGATTGTACCTGACTTGTTTGTGCTCAGTTATAGTATTGTTTTTGTGGTCAGTGCAGCTGCATAAAAGGGCAGCTGCATAAGGCGCACCTTTACCCACAGTAAGGTTAAGTTTAAAGCAGATTAAATAACTTTAATTAAGAGTAGAATGCACACACACAGTGATGAGTGACATTATACTAGACTGACAAAATGCATGCACACTATTTGTGACCGTCTACGGGAAAACCGGGCACAACGCGGCGTGCGTAATATCAAGAAAAGATCGATCGATTTCTTAAAAATGTATTGTTTTAAGCCGACGGAAGGGAACGGTTAGGTCTATTATAGCAGGAACGACTTAAGCTACGATGATAAAACTTGGAGAGCTCAATATCTGGACGCCGACAACTCCGTAAGTGCAAAAAAAAAATTTCGAAGTGTGCCGCGTTGTGCCTGGTTTTCCTATAGACGGACACATTTATTAAATACTTCACAGAAGCTGCAAACTTCCTGTCATGGTACAGGCAACATAAAAATAACCAAGTCCATAAACGGACACCATACATTGGGCTAGGGTTGTTGTCACAGACTCAATCAAACACTCACACAGGAGACAGCAAGTAGTTGCTGCCACCAGAATCCGTATCCTCTTAGACTGCTCCAGGCCCACACAAGGTTCACTTAATTCAAGGCTGGTCTGTATCGAAATTCACCAATCATTGCTTTCAGCTGTTTGTCCCTGTAAATAGACAATTTGGTGACTTGCTCTTCCACTATACAGCTTATAGCACTTGCTTCAGTAGCATTATGGTCTCCCGCAATGAATTTGCTATTTTTTATTTCAAGTTTTTTTGGTTTCCCTAGTTGTGTGAAGATTTTCCATATGGGTGTTCAATTCCTTCAATGTTTCATAACGCAACTGATATTGCTATAAGAAATTGCAGGATGCTATTGATTCTTGTTTCATTTGGTCTACTAACTTACTATCTGGGTGGAGCTTGCACATTCCTTCTTCGTCATTTCCTCACTAGTTTCCGTTTTCACAAGCACATCATGGGTGTTCAACAACTTATTTACGTTAAAAAAAGCTTCTAATTTTTTTACTTCATCTTCAGATGGACTGAACAATATGGAATCCAATATAGACACCCATTCCTGAATAACAGCATGGATCTCACATATATAATTATACTAGTGATGTGCTTGAGCACAAATGGCGAGCGAGCCTAAAGACTATACTATTTTTATATGAATGATTTTGACTTCTAACACTGAAGCTACTGAAAATAAGGTCCAGTTTTTTTTTAATTTAGCATACAGGGTAAAAGGATTTCAGTGCCATAGTAACAACTCTCTGCAACTGCTTGGAAGGAATACAACAACAACAAAACAATACACGTTATTTCAAAGATTTCTTTGTGATATTCTTTAGCTAAGTAGTGGTTATAACACACAATGCTTTGCCACAACTGGATATGCACCTACACAGACTTACCTTCGCAGTAGTCTAGTGGACAATGTATTTTCAAGTAAATACTGTTGCGCACGGCTTATAACCATGACAAAGAGCGCATTGACTTACCACCGCCACTAACTCTAATA
>WLWI01001755.1_pt1 | contig 18695 bp, 14 predicted proteins | sample 6701501 | NCBI WGS metagenome assembly WLWI01 (sample SAMN12718690, study PRJNA515312) | sponge metagenome | isolation source: marine sponge | host: Mycale hentscheli | place: New Zealand: South Island, Marlborough, Capsize Point | collected 2014-11-01
AGTGGCGGTGGTAAGTTAATACGCTATTTGTCACAGTTATAAGCCCTACTCAACAGCATTTACTTGAAAATTCATTGTCCACTAGACGAACCACGAAGGTAAGTCTTGCGTAGGTATGTTCAGTTGTTTGAAAGTATTGTGCGTTACAACTACTATTAAGAATGTCACAAAGAAAACTTTAAATAACGTGACTTGATTTTGTTGCTTCTTTTTCAATTCAAACAGTTGCGGGGAGCAGTTACTATGGCATTGAATCCTTCTGCTTCTGGTTCAGTTTCCATTGGTCAAGCTGTTGCTCCTTGGTCTATTGAGGTAGTGGGTTCTGTGTTGGCAGACCTAATGGTCTTGGAGCCTGCTGTAGTCTGGGCTTGGGCTGGGGCTGGGGCCTTTACCGCATTCGTAATTCGACTTTATTTTAGTAGCTTGAGAGTTAGTTGTTAAAATCAATCATTTAACAATAGTGTAGTTTAAGGCTCGCTCGCCATTTGTGCTCAAGCACACCACTAGTTAACTATTAGTAGTATACAATATAAAGTATATAATGAATGTTTTGTTATTGTTGTTGTTGTTGTTTTTTCAGATCGACTTCATTATCATCTGAAAACTGTAAGTCAATGAATGTAAAAGTTTAAATAATTGAACCTCCTTTTTGTTGTTGTTGTTAACCCTCCACGCACATGCATGAGAGGGTTACTCAGTTTGTCTGTCAGTCAGTCATTCCGTCACACAACAAAAAGCGGATCTCGATGGCAGCCTCCAGAAGATTGAAACGAGCATCAAAATGTTGCACTGGACAATTTAAGTCCATTAATGTGCCAGAATTTTTAGTTTTCGACTTTTTTTTTGTTTTTGAAAAAGCCGGTTTATTTTAGGCTGTACGATCATAAACGATAGTTCTATACTCACATGAGCTAAACATTTCTTTTCTTTCTGTGGAAGTTTTGCATTACACTATATCTCAGCAGTTTACTGGAGTGCTTGGAGAAACTACTGGTGAAATGCATGTCATTTGTATTTTAAGCTTATCTTATAAAGACAGCATTTGGCATTTAACGTTTCATTGCACAAATTGGATATCGACTTGCTCAAGCTGTACATATCAACTTGCATGAGCTACACATTGGCATATTCATATTGATATTACTCCTATTAAATAATTCTTGGGTCTTTGTAATAGCTAGCTTAGAGTATAGTAACGCTGAGGGTTCACACCCTGGGTGCTTCACTGTGCTTTGTAATTGTTTTGTTTATGATTTTTTTCTGTGTTTATTTCGTTTTTTGTTTGTTTTTGTTTTTAGTGATAGTGATTGTCAGTCTGCTTGTAGTAGTGGTGATTGGCATTACTATGGCTGCTTTTGTTGGAGTGGTGTATGTCTTGGGGTAAGTGAGAGGTTTGCCAGCTATGAACAGTAATCATCAGATAAAACAATGGAACAAAATGATAGACTTATGATGTTAATTTTGTAAAGGCCTGGGATGAAATTAGAAATAATCTACTTCGTTTTTTTTTTTTTGTTGCTTTTTGTTTTGTTTTGTTTTGTTTAGGAAGAAGTTCATCACTGCTGGTAAAAGTGACGAAAATGTTTATGACTTAATGACTCGGGATTCTTCAATAGTATCTAGTGTACGTTCCACACCGTCTAAGATAGAAAGCACGTGCAATTTGCTGGGCTCAACCATTGGTCATTTGAATCCACAACATCTACCTAATGTCACATTTAGTGCAACTCACTCTTCACCAAATGGTGATGCAAGCTTTCAGTTCGTGGGATCAGATTGGATCCCAGATTCAGCAGACAGTAGTTTTTCGTCAAACCCGCCATGTATGAAGACTGGTGACTTTAATGATATTGATGAACCCATTCTTTTCGTCGTACCTCACAGTAATCGTCGTGATCGAGCTTTGCCTGTAGCTTCTCCTTCTTTCCCAGAGTCTGTGAGTGATTCGTTTACATCCTGTAATGATTCAGACAATGACTCCATTACTGACCCAGTTCCTCCTCCAGTTCCTCCAAGGACATACAAGGTCACTTCTAAATGACTAAACAAATCCCTTCATCGCAATCAAACTTTGTAAACTCCATCTTTAATTTTTTTTTTTTTTTTTTTTTTTTTTTTTTCCCCTTTATATTGCTGCACATGTCACCCATCACCGTAACATCGCCACTCTCTATTTTGGGATAGAATTGAGCCACTTATTAGATATTGGCAAATTTTGTCTAAACATTCTGTTCAGTAGACATTTCTCCATTACCACCAGGGATTGAGTAGCTATCTCATAGTTCATTAAAGCAAGTATTGTTTGTATAGCCACAAGCTGGTTCACATCATTGCATTTGAAATAACAACGACCACGACTCAATGGCAAGTTGCCATGGCGTCCCATGAAGATGCCATAGCTATGTACACAAATGATGGGGGGTCATGGATGTAATTATAGAAGGGTGCTTAGTGGCTATGACTTCTGTAATCAATTTAATGGTTTTTTATGAATGTTAGGTATGCCTGGGGAAAAACAATTTTTCCGTTTCAGAATAAAAACACATTGTTTTTATTTTCTTCTCCTTTTTTGGCAGTTGTGCTGTGCTGTGCATTATAGTGGACATTGTTTTGGCCATTACACATTTCATTTGGGCATTCCTAACAGTGTTCAGGTGTACGGAATAAAGAATTTGCTGAAGTAATTAACCATGCACAGTAATGTCCTACTCACATGCAAGAGATCAGTTATCTTTTCCAAGAAACAGCGTAACAAAATGCTACAGTGAAAGGAACAGGGAATCAAATAGCCACAACCACATTTATTGTTGATGTGGCCCTCTAAAATAATTTGCAGTGATGGAGGAAGCAAAGCAAAGGAGAGGAGGGAGTACGAAAGTCTTTCAAGTTGTAGCGGTGTGTATTATTTGAAATTTTTATGTTATGCTATTAGCCGACTAAGTGTGTTCCTACTCTGTGGCTTGATCATCATCGTATCCGTGTAGGCTACCATTGTCGTCATCAAAGTGACTTATATGCTTGCAATATATCCACCATTGTTATCAAAGTTACTATACAGATTGGTAATATCATTCAAAAACTTGTTAACTCCTGCTGAAATGTTTAATTCTGATATGTACATTGATGACTGCTGCATCTTTCGGTGGTTTAATGAAATAGTTTGGGTAGAGTTGTTGCCATTGTGGTCCATATCTATGGCTTCTGGCTTCATGGTTTTTTACTGCCCAGGTAGGAGAGAGAGAGGAGTGCACACATTGTGTGTGGGGGGGTGGGTGTATTGAGCAATTATGATGTTATAAGGTCAAGTAGTTCTATTAGATTATGGCTACGACACAGGAATACACATTGTTATAACAAAATTATTGATAGCAATTGTGGTTTCTAAGGGACATAGTCATCACTAGCTAGCTAGCAAAGCTACATAATGCATAGAGCAATGAAACAAACCGCCATATCTAATGTTTGGTAACATTTTAACAGCTGTTCTTGTGTCACAATTCTATAAGTGAAGGACTTAAAAGCTAACAAAAGAGATGTTGAAATCTTGGAAGTTGCCACTAGCTCTAGTGCTTGTTTTGCTGGCAATTCCCAGTTTCTGTTGTGGCATGATACAAGGCTGTTGGTGAATGAAGCTATTCCCAGTAGCTAGCCGTGTTCCTAAAGAATATAATTCACACCAAAACATTTTCACAGAAAGCAAAAATTTGGAATTTTAAGCGCATGGAAAGCTTATGCAAGATCATGTTTGTATTAAATGCTTATGACAATGATTAAGTAAATAAAAAGGTGATGTATAAAACAATATTATTGACTGTTAGAATGAGAACATTTGCTATTATTATAATTATTTCAGCCGAGAATGACTGAATCATTTACATTATAATTTTTATTGTCAATACGGAGAGTAAAAGCTGATTCCATCCTTTTTATCAAATCTTCTGATGTAAATTGTGTGTAGCTAACCTTGAATTGGCCATCCCATGATAGCTATAATAATAATTATAGCTACCTCATTACTTACTCCTTTACTTGAAAACAATAAATACCTAATAATTGATTGCAGATTGTCTACCCTAAAGATAGTGGAGCTATACTGCTACTACGGTACATTTGGTTGGCAGAAGGAAAGTGTAGCTTCTAAGAAGTGTTTATTAACGTCTAGAGTAGTAATTAGATACAGGGTTGTGCAATCATTTTCAATTCCACTGGCTGCTCTGTCAGCTAAATAGTTAATTTTACATTCACTTCTAGAGAAAAAGCAGCTTATAGCAATGTTTACAGTTTCCCCATTAGCATCAGTTATACTGTGCATTAAGTTCTGCACTAGCTCTGCTGAGTAATTATAAAAGGGAAAGCAGTGCAGTTAGTTAATATACAGTTTATATGCTCACAAGTTTGTGTCTCCCAGGACACAAACACTGCACCACACAGCCACACACTAATATACACACACACACACACACACACACACACACACACACACACACACACACACCACCACCACCACCACCACCACCAATTCGTAGCAGCATTGTGTTTCTGCTATTATTGATCTACTTATTTCAAATTGTGCAGTCTATGGATTCTAGTTCATTGTTACTAATGCTGTTTTGTAATGTGTGTTGATCATTTATCTTGTGAGTGGATTTCCACTATTTAATTAGCTAGATATTGGCTCAGGGCCTGAGGTCCTGACTTCAAGCCCCACTCTGGCAATTTTTCATTCTGGTTTTCCATCTGCCCCCACCAGTCCACCCAGCTGTGATTGGGGACCTGGCATTTGCTGGGGTGCTAATTCAAGGCCTTTTCTCATGAAACAGCAATGGTCCAGGTGGGACTTCAGGTGCCCACACCACTTGCTGTGAGGAAAGGCCTGTTCTCCTGTGAGTTCCTAATCCAGCTCCAGGAGCTTTGCTTGCACGGCTCACAGTGCCTGCTTAGTGCACAGTCGTCCTGGCTCTGTCAGGTGCATGTGACCACCTCTGTAAATAAAACTTGTTGTCTACATCTTTAGGAAACACTAAATTAATTGTTTCTCTTCTACGTGTGCACCAATGTTGACTACAATGTTGACATAAACACAGTCTCTTCAGTGAATCCCACCCAATTATTACCAATTGTGAAGCAAGCGATAGCTAATGACATTCTAGATTATGTAATCAGGAAACATGACACTCTGACAATAAGTTAAGGCTGTGAGCTATATACATATATAGCACAAATACATACACTGCACGATATTTATATCTATATATAGCTATATATGTAGTTTAGTTTATTACTTCTATAGAATAGGTCGTTAGAATAACTTCTATTGAAGAATGCAAAGCATATCCGGAAATGCTGCAAATATTATAAGACATTTCCTGTAGGGAAAATTCCACATCAAAGCACATAAAATGGCCAATATCTGTTTTCCTGGGAATTATGTACACCATAGGATAGAATTCGCTGAGGCGTCTCTTCTCAATAAGTTGCATGCACACAAACAGACAAAGAAAACAACAAATATAATGTTTCTATAAGCTCCTCTCAAGGTTTGTTAATTAATTAATACCTTAGCACTAATCCTATCTCGTGACATAGATAGTATCTATCCATAGCCAATTATGCTATCACAACTGGTGATCACTCAAACCTTTGAAGCTCCTCCATTTTCTAAAAACAGGAGAAATAAAAGACTAAGAAAAGTGTATGATATCATGTTAACTTTGCCTAAAAAACTGGCATCATCACGCCCTTGCTCGATTTAGCCATAAGAAGTTCAGGTGTACCTGTACGCTTTAGAAGAAGCCATATCTCTGTACAAACTAACCAGAAACCTGACACCAGAGTTACAGAGATTGATTAGCTAGAAGTCTCGGCCATATTCTCTTACCACACATGGCATCTGTCTGGAAATGTGACTTCACAACTGGGAAACAAATTTTGGAGAAGTTGAGAGATTGGGGCAAATTGTTCCTTTTTTGTTGTCATTATTGTTTGTTGTTGTTGTTTTTTAACAGTATCGTGTTAAATCATGTTAACTTTGCCTAAAAAACTGGCATCATCACGCCCTTGCTCGATTTAGCCATAAGAAGTTCAGGACGCTTTAGAAGAAGCCATATCTCTGTACAAACTAACCAGAAACCTGACACCAGAGTTACAGGGATTGATTAGCTAGAAGTCTCGGGTGAATTCCATATTCTCTTAGCACACGTGGCATCTTAACTTCTGTCCTTTGGGTGATAATTATTAGAAATTAAGAAGTTGAGAGATTGGGGCAAATTGCTCCTTTTTTGTTGTCATTATTGTTTGTTGTTGTTGTTTTTTAACAGTATCGTGTTACCTATTAAGATAAAGCATTCATGAATAATATTGAACAGCTTTACAAGACTTTCCATAAGCAGGTTGTTTTCTATCTATTACTAAGTTATGTACACGTATTTATAGGCCCCCTTTATTAGTAGTACTTTATCTAGTAGTTTAAACTATACTATTGTCATTAAACAAAATCCCCGGTTACCGAAGCAAAGTGGAACTAGCTAACAAATTTACAGTGGCAATATCCCAAATTGTTCTAATTGGAACTAGCTTAATTGAAGTGAGATATCTTTACATATTGGAAAGGAATCCACCTAGGGGGAACTGCATTCCACATTCGGTACAGCGAAACTTGAGCTTGCTATATCTGGCAACCGCCATTTAATTAGTTACGCATGCATTTCTTTAGTATTTATCTGTAGTGTGTCAACAATTTCTAATAATGTCCTATTCTGGTACAGTAGCTGTACTACTGTTATAAAATGTATAAAAATAATAAATATATATATATATATAATAACTTCAGACCAAGTTATATATTGAATACCATTGGGCAATCCAAGTGATGTAACTTCTGTAACTATTACACACATAAATAAAACTAAACATAAATTTTTTTAGTTTTTTTTAATATATATAATATTATGCTCAATATCTAGCTATTATAACTTAATTAGTTAATTAATTAACTTTATCATTGTCATTCCACTTTCACTACCTCATAGCTCTCTCCTCTCTGGCTTCAACCATAAAGTAATTCACAAGTAACAAGTCATTTGAGGCAATAGGTTACATACCTGTACTCTTTCTAAGAATAGCTAGTAGTTTGGTTTTGAGATTTAAGAAAAATGGCTGATTGTTGCCCAGCAACTGCTTCCCCAAGTGATCTTACATATCGCTGGTTGTGAATCAGACAGACCATTACCAGTTTGCTAAAATCACTAGACCTAAACTGTATTCACGTGAACAATTGACCGTGTGGCTAAACAAAAGCTCACATCACATCTGAACATGGTATTTTTGGTACATTTGATTAACTGTAACTGACATTTGGCTGTCTTATATGTTAGTATTAATAGTCAAGTGCTATTTTTAGAAGCATATACACTAAAATTACCAGAAGCTAATGCTTCATAGCATCCAATAACAAGTTAACAATTGAGTGCATGACAAAGTAAACAGATCGTAACTGATGACGTTGATTTGTAATGTATTTCTCATAATTTATTTAATCTCATAGCAACCACCGAATGACTACTTTCAAAATTTGAATATTAAATAGAATCACTTGCTCCCAACTTAGGCAATATACAAGTATCGTAACAAAAATACCAGCTAAGCATTTTAATTTCACTGAAAATTAAATTGTGTAACTTCCATATTCCAACTGAAATACTACAAGTCACTTTCACAGTGCAAATAACCCCCCCCCCCCCCAACCCCTCTCCTTGGTCGATGACTAACTGCTGTGAAACAATTTTTGAAGTACTGATCAATCTTCTGAACCCTATTTCTTAATAAGTTCCAGTAACTATTATTTGACACTAAATGAGGTAACTAATTAGCGTGCTAGGTGATGACATCAGTGTGTGTGTGTTTTGTGTGTTTATCAACTGAAGAAGGCTTCACGGAGCAGAATTATATTGATCAAACTGAACTCAAGAAATCTAAATACAACTATTATAGGAAGTTATTATTATTAGCAATTTCTGTATTATTTATGTAGTAGAAAATCAAATTAGACTTGTATGTAATTACAGTTTCAGAAAGAAGTTTGTTTACATAGTTTTTCATAGATACACAAAAACATATATTGGGAGTATAGCCCTATAATTGGCTTATCACAATATGTTTTGCTGACAGTAGCGTCAACCACTGTAGCTACTTTTAAATCTTTGTGCTACTATTTGCTGCACATTACCATTCTATCCTTATATTCAAAGTATCAAAACAACATAAGATAATTTCTTGGCAGTAACCTGTAAGCATTGAATACAAGCAGTAGCACATTGCTATTTAAAAATGTTGTTGTTTTTGCTGGTTTTCTTATAACTTAGTTGTAGCTATATTATAATTTTAATGGTAATTAAATGTCTTGGTTTGACCATTATTTGGGCTTTGTAAGAAAAGTAAAGCTTTATTCTGGAGATTGTTTTGAAGTTAAGGAATACATAAATCCCAAAAGCTGTTGTGCAACATTGAACCCATATTGGCTCTCACAACATTGTATGGCTTCGGACTCCACGAATCAATCTTGTAATGCTAATTTACCAGAAACTTTAAAGCTGCATAATTTTGTTTTGTGAACTATGATATAATTATACCTGGAGATATGTGATAACTGTATGGCCAATACAGACTGATGACTATGCAGGGATCGTACTATTCTGGACTAATTAGGAGAAGATTAAACATAGCCAACTTATTAATCATTTCCTTCTCTAACAAACCAAGCAATCATTTGTGGTTCTCGCTAAAAATGTCCTAGACCATTGTAGTTCTTCAAAGTCTTAGGTTTATCATACGGTTCTCAGGCAATTAAAAATTTTCCATGCTAAAATTATATTTTAAAAAAACTTACCCATATAATAATTATAACTAATGCATATAAATTTTAATTCTGCTTACACTAAGTCATTAGATTACAATTTCTCACATTCTCCCTTCAGCATGCCATAGAGCACTTTATCATAATATGTAGTAGATTTAAATATGCTGTAGCTTGTTCATTTGAATGTTGAGACTAGAACTGCAACACAGTTGAAAATGGAACAAAAAATAATGATGTATTTAGTGAAAAAGGGAAAAAAACATTTTCTGTTTCATTATTAATAAAAATCGTGTTACCAATATAATATTGATGCAAGTTTTCTTTATTCTATTTCTAGTTAGTGCATGGAATCAGCAACCTTGGCATATATTATTTTTTATTCAAATAAATAAAGCTTAATGCTACAACAGTAGACATAATACTGGAATTTGTCAAAAATACACTAGAAATTCTACATTTACATCCTAAAATACAAATCTTTAGCTACACAATTAAGGCTACTTGGCCTATTCAATATTCAAACTTACAATATATATAAGCACAACAACACAATACAATAGGGTTGCTAAGAGATTACCATCAGCAAAAAAACAACAACAACTAAAACACGTGGGGCTTGTCCGCACGGCATTATAAAACGGAACCGCGTGGCGGCTCTTGGCTTAGAAACGAACGAAACAACCGTCCTCGTGGAGAAGTGCTGGTCACAGATTGCTATTGGCGTGATTGTGCATTCTCTCGGACCGAATAGTAAGCCATCTTGTTTGCTTCTATTCCTCATATTATTGTAATGTGTATTCATTGTAGCTATAGACCAATGGCTACTAGTGTATCAAGAACAGTTGAAGTGGTGGTCTTAATTCTGTGTCTTTGTAGTGGAGTTGAACTGTTTGAAGCTACCTGTTCGAGCTTCTGCAGAAATGCCAATAATAAAAGTAAATTACTACTATAAAAACGTCATTTTATTAAAAACAATGCACATATAACTAGTTATAATTATTTTGTTATTCAATTGACATTATTGTTATACCTGCAGCATCGAAGGAGTACGAGCTATCCTTGGATTGTAACATTCCCAGCATTGGAGCACAAATAGATATCACAAGTAATGATGAGCCACTACGCATACATGAGATGTATCTCGAGTGCAAGACAGCCACCACTTCAATGTGTGTGAGTTCAAAATGTAGTTTTAGTTGACAAGATTAAGTTTTTTTTTACTACAAGCTAATATTGGGATAACCTGATATCAGTTGCTCTTCTCTTTGTCACTATTATTTCATACTCTAATTAGTAAATATTTTCAGTTTTCCAGTCAATACTTTTCCTGGTATTAACTTATTGGTAGGCCCTTCCGTAACAATAATACTATGGTACTGATTCCATCACTTGTTTTATGATGCCTCAACCTGCTACTGCAATTATACACTATACTCCACAAACTTATAATAATTAGAATAATTAGAGAAGTTTTACGGAATTTTATGATTTTTTGGGATAAAAATAAAAGAGAATAATTCTAAAATTTTGAGCATAATCTGGCAGGCCCTACTTATGGGTCATATAGCAATACATTTACTCATACTTGCTACATTTATTTCACATGAAATCATATCATTGACAGTCTACTATAGAAATCAATTTGTAGATCCATATTTGATACAGTTTGGGCAATGTCAAGAAGAAATTGGCTAATAATGAAGGATGACAAAACTCATAAAAGTAATTTAGAAGATTGTATTTATTTGTGTGTGTGTGTATATATTAGACTCCAGTTTTTCAGGAGCGGTGGAATGGTCACTGGAGGGACATGTATGAAACGGTTGCTATCAACACTTCACTGATTCAAGAATGCCAACTCATTGGATGTTATGGGTACAACAGAAGAGAAAGATTTAAATTTGTGTCAAGTGCATCATGTAGTGTCACAGGTAAGAAAACGTAACTATCTGGATAAATGTAACTTGGCGTATCTAATTAAATATTCCATAATTGCTCTACTTTGGCGGTACAATAGGTATTACTGTGGAATTTGAAGACACCACCTCTACTGTCCCTGAAGGTCACAATACTTCTGTCTGCTTTGGGTTGCGTGGGCAGACCCAGATCCCGTCAGATGTTCGCATTGAGATGTCTAACACTAGTATTTATGTCTTGAGTCCCACATTAGGGGAAACGAGAGTTCTACAGACTTCAGATAACTATGAGCGACGCTGTGTAGACATCTATTTTGGAGATGATGACAAAATAATGGAGCAAGAAATTGTACTGGAATTGTCAGTGTCTGGCAAGGAAACTGTTAGACTTGGAGACAAGAACAGAACAATTATTTCTATTGTGGAGAATGGTTAGTAGTTATATTATTGCACTAAAATATATATCACTTGACAATAACAATAACACAGAATTTGACATTACTGTTTCATCATAGCTACTGTTATGGTGATTCAAACTTCATCACTGACGCTTGTGTATTCTACATTGTGATAATTTCTGTAACAGCTAATTCTTATTTATTTAGATGCTGCTTTTGCCTTTGAGCGCAATGAATCAGTCATTGAAGGACAGAACTTGTCGGCTTGTGTCAGAGTAACAGGACAATCTAATGTGGGATTCAGGTTAATTTTGAATTCTACTGAGCCTGATAAATATTTAGTAGGAGAGAAAAAGATAGTTTACTCCTCTAGGGACTTTGAACTACACTGTGCAGAGATTGAGTTTATTGATGATGACGTGTTGCAAGGCAATGTAGAGTTGGGCATCAGTATCGAGTCAGACAGTAATTATACAGTATCTACAAATCACATGACAATCACAGTTTTAGACAACGGTATGTACTTATTTATTATAACTTATTCAAGTTCATTATTATTTTATAAATTATTTCAGATGCTGAAGTAATGCTAGAGAAGTCAAGTTATCTGATAAGGGAAGACCAAGGAGTATTGAATGTGTGCATTGTTACTAACAGCCTTCATAATTTTACAATACATTTCACAACACAAGGGATGCAGAACATAATACCAGGTAGTAAGAGTAGTAATACCAAGAGGAATAAAGTTACCATCATAACTCCCTCTTTGCGTGCAGGTGTGGATTATATTCTCATGAATGATACTTTAGAAATTAACAGTAACAGGATCTGCAAAATGATCAATATAATTGACGATCATGTGCACGAACCTACTGAGCAACTGGAAATACAAATATCAAGTTTGGATCCTCTCGTAAACACAAAGCAAGAGAGTGCAATTGTATCCATTATTGATGATGATGAACTTGTCTTCTCACTTGAAACATTTCCTGACACTATTATTGAAGGAGATGACAACATTAGCATTTGCATCCACTTGGATACCCAAGCAGCTATGGAAATAAATTACAACATTCAAGTTCAAAGTAGGTTAAATTTATAATGAGTTGTGACAATAAGTTAATGAGCCTTTCGCCCTACAATATAGAGTACAACACTTCCTCAATTGAGATCAACTCCACATTCCCAATTACAGTTTCAACCAAATGCCATAGTCTTGATAATATCACCAGAAATGACTCCATACTGGAGCTGGATGAACTAATCAATATTACAGTGAGCATTGAAACAGAAGGTGATGTGAAAGTGCAGTCCACACAGCTGACTATTAGTGATGACGACAAAGTGACTGTTGGATTCACCAAAACAACTATGATAGCTGGTCACAGTGGAGAAGAATATTGCATTGTAAGAAATGGAGAAATTGAGAGACCTATTGAGATCCACGTTATCTACGAAGATTCTGCAAAGAGTAAGTAAAGAGCTGTAGATTAGCATATATATACATATATATTGCCTTTCAGAACATATTATAAATATATTCATGAGATCTATTTGCTGATTTGTATTTTTTATTTTTCCCTTCCGTTCGCATTGACTTTATTTCCAATTTCTATGAAGCGTTTTTTATCTTTTTCACCACTTTCTCTTTTTACTTCCTCTCAACTATTTCTTTTATTTTGTAGTACTGATATTAAACATTGTATTGTGCAGCTTTTAGATTGGGAAAGGTTAATTAATTATATAAATGACTGTAAGCACATAATATTATCTATTTAAATATTTTGTTGTTTTCCAGTAATTTCTCATGATGACATAGTGATCAGGTACAATGACTCTCGGCTGCAGTGTTTTAATCTACCAGCAAAAGCATATGCTATTAACCAATTACGATTGGATACAAATGAAAGTTCAGTTATTTTATATCCAGACACTCTTGTTATAAGTAAGTTTATATTATACAGATTCTTATGACAATTAATTATTATATATATATATATATATATATATATATATATTATATTTTCAGTTCATCCAAAGCCACCACTGGTTGAACCAAATATTTTGCTGGTCAGTATTTTGTCCAGTTTGGGTATCCTCACTTCCATTATTTCTATTGCACTGTTCACCAAACTCTACTATAAGCACAGACAAAGGTGTGTGTGTGTGTGTTTGTGTGTATGTGTGTGAGCGTGTGTGATTGTGTAAGTGAATGTCCGCATATATGTGTGTGAGCATGAACGTGTATGTGTGTGTGTGTGTAATGAGTAATAAGTGTGTATTTCAGTCAAAGATTATTGCATATCATGTGATTACTAGGAGGAATTTGTACTTAAAGCATTACGACATAAGAATATCACAATCAGAAAAACACAATGAGGTAAGTTTTCAGTGAAATTAAATTACTATTATTGTGGAACTTTTGTGGACAACACAATACTATGCCATTTATTTTTTGAATTCCCAGGAAATTATGGGTAATTCAATATACTGAATCTAAATGTAAAAATTCTTTCTGGTTAGATACATTTATTTTGTCATATTCTTTGTGATGTCCACCACAACCACTATTCTTCACTAAAAAAATTAAACTGGACTTGCGGTTGGAACTATACAATAGTAGCATGCATCTACACTCACATAACTTACAGAAACAAAGTCATGTATATAAGATAATTATGTAATGCTTCTTTTAATATTACAGAATGACGCTAAAATATCATTCGATCCACTATCATCTGGTATCCCCCAATCTCAATCTTGCATTACTAAACTAGACGAGTTGGAAAGGGATGAACATTGCACTGTAACAGTCAAGACAGAAAGTTGCATAAAGGTCATGGGTGATGAGGACTTGCAAAAGGGTGGTTCCCAGGTGAGCAGCTACTTTAGTGCTACCGATACCAAACTGGTACACACTAGCAGTGAAGATGAGAAAAATTCTGTAGTTAGCACAGACACTTCCATTAATAAAGAGGAATTGGAATCCGGTATCGTGGCTTGTAGCGGTGATTTCAATGAAACGCCCTATATTCAGAAGCCATCCAACAAATTTGAAATTGACTTGGAAGGTGATCATCTATCATTAGACTTATATGAAAGTGAAAGTTTATATACGACTGATGAGAAGGATAATTCGACTGCCCTTCCGGATTGTTGCGAGCCTTCTAACCAGAGAAGTAACTTTACATTGAAGTTTTCTAAGAGTTTTGATGATAAATCACTACTGAAGACATCGCCACGTGATGTATTTAATAGGCTGTATGCCAGTCACCAAAACATATCAAAGCATGTGCTCGCACCGCACTCAGAGATTCCAAAAGAAGCTGAAATAGAGCATCCAGTATGTCATAATGAAATCATCAAGGAAGGCAATGACAGTAGCTCTGCCCCTTCAGTGAATCTAGACATCAAGTTAAACACTTCTAATGATGGCTATGTGGATTGTTCTGATCTAGCAATTGGATCCACACAATTTGGATCAATAAGCCAGTTCCAATTTGATGATGAAACTGTTTTTACTGATGACACCGTATTAAATATTCCAGAACATAAAAGTGAAACTGAAATATGCTTTTCTCTGTCACGTGATTATGTGTAGTAAAGTTAACACGGACACATTGGGCTTTATTTTGTAAGCAATTATAAATGTAACTTATTGTAATCACTTTTTATTACAAATTATCACTTAAAAATTATCACAATGACTAATATTTCATAAAAATATTTTTTTAATCAAATAATCTTCTTTAAATGGTTTGGATTTATTACAGTAACAAATTAAGGTTGGGTTTTGAGTTAGTCTTGATAGAAAGTTTTTAAGCTAAATAGTTATTTTGTGAATTTTTGAAGCTTTGTGGTTAGAAAGTGACTTGATCTGCATAAATTATGCACTAGTTTAAAATAGGATGTTTAGGGAGTGCAAGAAAAATATAGCAAGCACAATTAAATAATTTGACCTATGCATAGTTAGTGGGCACATTTAGATTGCAACAAGAAAACATGTCTTGTGGTGTGTAACTTCTTTAGTCTGAGAAGACATTAAAGCGTGATAAAGCCATATCAATATCAAATAATGGCAAGTAAAGGTGTTTTAGGAAGATTTAACAGAACATCCAAAAATATCTGATTGCTTACCAAAATATAAGCAAGCCTAGATGTAGTCTTGGAAGGCAGGGCTCAATCAACCAAATCTAATATTATACGAATGCTCTGAAACTTCATACATGTCACATAGCCGATTTGAATATACACAAGTGCTGGCTATAATATTTTAAGATATAATCCAAAACTGAGCTGGATTAATTTATTGGCCACATTTAGTGGTTTGGACAAAACTGCAAAATCTCCTCTCTTTTTTCTTTTTTTTTTAATAAGCATCACTGTTTTGATAACTTGGTTCATGATTTTATTTTTATACTATCATTTACATATCTATGCCGATAGAATTCTGCAAAAACAAAAAAACAACAAAAAAAGAACATTAATTTATTTTACAGTGATCTCATGCTCGGCCACTAATAATGTACACACTTAATTAGTTTAGGAAACTATAAAGTGGGTTGACTGCAAGCAAGCATGCATGCATGCATTGACTGACTCATATTCTCTGAAATAGCTACCCAGTAATTTGTGAAACATCAATTCTTGCTCAATTTTTTTTCTATTGTTAAGTAGCAAACTTTAAAGGAGTAGCTGATAATTCATGTTTACACTGCAGCAACACAAGTTTTAGATGTTTGTAGCAATCTCGGCAATTTTCACTGAAACTCAATATTAATTGATGATTTCCTGTAAAGGATACCTGTGATCTTATGCCTTTCTAACCAAACATATTCAGCTGTAATTCAATTGACAGTGAAGTCTGTCTGCTTGTCACTTTATAGCCAGCTCAGTTCTTGGAAAGATATCTATCATACACTTTTCACAGCTGATTTCATTCCATAGTACCTGACAGTATGTTCCTCTCCTGATAACATAAACCCAGCCATATGCTAAGCTGGCTAACTGCTTACAAACTCAACATACAATAATCCTTATTGATAAAACAAAAAACAAAATACTAGTCAAAATATATATAAATGATAATGTACAAATATTCCTTCCGTTAACGACATTCAGGTGGTCCATTAGGAATAGATTGATATTGAGGAGAAGAGGAATACTGAGGCTGTGATGTCCAAGAAGAAGCTCCCGCACTGAAAGTAGAGTGAGGGTCAGTGAATGGCATGTGTTGGTTGCTGCTTGAGTACATAGGCATTGATGCTACCTGGTGACTGAACAGAGAGGCAAAGTAAACCTCATACCGCTCCAGATGCTCCAGATTTTTCTGATACTCCTTGTAAACATTCTATAAAATAAATAAGCAATGTAGCTATTCCATTTTTTAATTATAAATATAAATTAGAATCTGCTGAATTTAGGAATCTGAGGCCTAGAGATGTGGCATGAAAGAATTTGAAAAAAAATTGAGCGTGGCAATAAGCATCCAATTTACTCAATTTCTAAATGCCGTTGAGCTTAAACCAATAAGATTGCTCACGTGTGAGTAGCTATGTTCTAATACTAGCTAGAATAGGATTTGAAGTCAAGCGCTTAGATCTGTTTCAGTTTCAAAGCTCAAAATATATTAGTTTTAGTTTTGCTTCATACTTTTCTGTCACTGGAACAATTATTTTATGCAAGTTATCAAGACCGTTATTTTAATGACCAACTTATTGAACTTAACTTCCAGCTGGTAAGTAGAGACCCTATTAGTGATGTTTAATTTGAGCCAAATGAGGCATATTAATGCTCATGAAAAACTCATAACACTTTTATGTGATACTGAATAGGCCTAGCTACTTTTTAAATGCCAAATGGAATGTATATGATTATTGCAGCTTAAGAGTACCCCAAGAACCACTAAATGACCACACTACTTCATCATGTCAATAAAGGAAAATATGCTTAACTTTACTTGAATTTATATAGAGGGGAGAAACCTAAATTCACGTAAGAGCTTATGTTAAATATCAAGAAAACAAACATTTATCTGTTTCTTTGTAGACATGATGGAAGTATTATTTTTATTTGAAATGTAGATAGGCTAGTTCATTTGCTATGTGATAAAGTGTAAGAGATATTTTTCAAAGAGCATTATACTATCAGTAATTAGATGTGTGTTTGTACCAACAGAGGATTGTTATTTATTATTGCAGTTAATCATTTCATATTTTTAAAACCTTTTTTCAATTTTACCTTAATTTGTAAATGGTATGGATGAATCTTCATCTTAGGTATTAATTTCCTTATCTAGAAAATAGAATTAAATAATCTGCTGCACATATAAAAATGAAGTTGAGGAATTCATATTTTCAAAAAATGTATATGTACAAGACAAGGGTAGCTACCAATACGGGCAGTTTTGTTTATGCATGCCAATTTATGCTCTTCGTTTTTTAATACACATCCAATTCAGTTATATTATTTTAGTAAACTTCACAAGTTTTATAAATAAATAAATAATACATTATGAACTTTCAAGTTCCATTCAGTACGCTGATAGTTGATATGTTTAAAAATACATATACTTGAAATGCCGGTGACTCTAATTTGCTTTAAAGTGTGATTTATCTTAATTCTTTTGAGCACAATATAGTCAGTTAACTTAATTGATTCACAGAGTAAAACAATGCACATAAAATCTTACTGCGTTGTGATATACTTCAGCTAATTCTGAAACATTTTGTGTGGCAATTTGTATAGGGTGATTTGTAAAGATATTCCCTGAAGCATCCCATGAGTATGTAGGAGGACGTGAATACTGTGCAGCAGCTGCATTTATTTTTTCTATCCATTCTTTCATATCATTTGTATCTCTAAAATATATCACAATTTTTTCACTTGACACAGAAAGTATAAGGAATGAATTGATGAGCAAGCATAAAAGATCGCAATCTACTATTAGATATGTAAAAATGTTTAACCCAATAATGTACACATTAACATGTCATAATACTATACTGGTGATGTGCTCTAATAGCACAAAATAGCGAAGCGAGTGATGCATGTTTCCTGTAATTGCAGCTATTCCATGCATGCTTGGTGTGGCTACAAAATACTGTCAGATTCTTTACTTTGCTACCTGTTTCGTTTTAGCTCTCCTCCTCCTTGCCCTGTCTTTTTCATTTCTTATCGCTCTCCTTACTAATTTTTCTTCAGGAGTTTCTAACGCCCTCAAAGCTCTTGACCGAGCGTTTCTAAAGTTTTGTCTACTGGGCATCGCTACTTTGTACGGCGGGTAAACAAAACAAAATGTTGCTAAGAAGGTTACCCGGCCCGCGCAAGCGCGTAGGAGAAAAGTACACACGTACGCCCACGCTAGAACAAAAACAATTTCTAGACCTAAATATATATATACTAGTGATGTGCTTCAGCACAAATGGCGAGCGAGCCTAAAGACTATACTATTGTTATATGAATGACTTTGACTTCTAACACTGAAGCTACTGAAAATAAGGTCCAGGTTTTAAATTTCGCATACAC
>WLWI01001756.1_pt1 | contig 18687 bp, 8 predicted proteins | sample 6701501 | NCBI WGS metagenome assembly WLWI01 (sample SAMN12718690, study PRJNA515312) | sponge metagenome | isolation source: marine sponge | host: Mycale hentscheli | place: New Zealand: South Island, Marlborough, Capsize Point | collected 2014-11-01
TGTGCCTATTGCCTGTGGTGATTATGTGCCTATTGCCTGTGGTGATTATGTGCCTATTGCCTGTGGTGATTATGTGCCTATTGCCTGTGGTGATTATGTGCCTATTGCCTGTGGTGATTATGTGCCTAATGCCTGTGGTGATTATGTGCCTATTGCCTGTGGTGATTGTGTGCCTATTGCCTGTGGTGATTATGTATGTGTGCAAGTCTGAACATGTAAATTCACATTGTATCCTTAGAGTTAACTCTAGAGCTGGGCGATATTGGATAATCACAGGCGATACGATACTTACTTGCATTATCACGATAAAGCGATATTTCACGATATTTCATATTAATAATATTTAACAAAGTAAATTTATCCAAACTGAGCTTGCTGTGTTCATCTGCTTCCAGTCCAAAGTTAGTCCGCTGGGCAAGACTGTGTTGGCTTCCTTAAGCCAGAAATTGAACTCGCAGCCATTGCTAGCTACTTTAAAAACTTTGCTCATATCACATTACAGCATGTTTACAAACAACGAAATGGCTGATCCTTATAATCTGTCATGTGCGTTGAAGTTCCCGCATTAATTTAACGACCCATGCCAACAATTTTGTGAGAAAACAATAATATCGTGCGAATGCAATTGAAATATCACTTTGTGATGTTGGGTTTTTATCATGGTGCAACGATAATACCGGTATATCACCCAGCTCTAGTTGACTCACTCGCAATTCTCATTTTGTGGTTGATGATACTTTACCAGTTATCAGGAATGCGTGAGAGGATTATAATACTCCTTTTGTATGTCAGTCAGTCAGTCAACAGTGGAAAGACAGTTTTCCAAGGTGTTGCTATATCAAACTTAAGTTCTTAGCAACTGGAGATCCTTTAATCTGCCAGAATTCTATTTTGTTGGTTTCATTATCTCAACAAAAAAAAACAAAAAAAAGAAGTCAGTTTTAGACTCTGGAGTTTCACCAGTAGATGCCCCTGTTGTGGTTACTCTTCTTGCTGGCTTTGGAGCCAATGCAATGTTCTGTTTCAGGCCTGATTCTGGAGGGGGTGAAGGGTGCAGTGCAACTTACCAGTATATTTAGTAGCGATAGCTAGCTCAGTACTTGAAGCTGTGCATTCAGACAAAGTCTAATTGTTGGATTATTTCTGTGACAGCAACAAGTTTTATTGCAGCATTTAAAGTCCTGAGGGTTTCCACTGAGTTTTGTTTTTTGATTATTATTATTATATATATATTTTTTTTTTTTTTTCTTCTTCTTTTTTCTTTTTTTTCCTTCTAATGGATTGTTTGCAGGAAGAAGTGTGATTCCAAGAAGAATGCGTCTCTTAAATCTGGTATGTTTGAACATGTATGGAGATAGGCCCACTAATCACCCTTTACCAGTTTTTGTAGATAATTGAAATTGTTTACTTGGTCATTATGTAAGAGCACTGCCAGCATAGCAATGGTAGACTGTTCTGAAGGCAGTGCTCTAAACAAATATCAATAATGCCAGCATATATCTCTTTTCTGCTTATATAATATGACCTGTTTAATTCTGCCCTTTGTACTTTAAAGATCTATAATTTATTTCATTTGAGTTATTTGAGTGTAATTTTCAAATTGTACTTCTTAGATTCACCTAAAATGCTTCAGCAAGTGTTGCAATACTTCATTATTTAGCCAAGCACTAATGCATGACACACACACACACACACACACACACACACACTGAAGTGTCCCTTGTTCTAGCATTTATGAATTCTCTTCATTTCAGCGAGTCTAGCTAGCGCTAAGAAGGTGAAGGCTCTGGAAGAAGTGAAGAGGAAGCTCACTGAGGCGCTGGAGTCGCAAAGGCTAAAAACTAGGAAGGCGGAGGAGAGGGCCCAGGCTTGCGAGACTCTGGCCACCACGAACGCTCATGAACCAGCCGACGCAGAACCTGTGAAATAAATCGTTGTGTTTTTTTGTTTTTGTTTTTTTGTTTTTTTATTTAGAAGTTATTTTCATTATGGTCAATCACTCATCAAATATGACTGCATTTTCTCCCGTATCCAGTGAATGCATTTTCTGGTCAGCCAATTTTTATTATGATAATTCAATTTTTTTTTTCTCTCAATATTTCAATGATTCAAGATAGGTAAGGGTACGCAGGGGTAATTAGCTTAGAGCTATGAATATGATTGGTATGTATACAACAATGTTATGAAAATAGAGATTGCTCAGTCTTTGATTGGTTGCTGGTGAAATAGAAATGAATTATGGCAAATAGTTCATTCTTTTGTTTGCTTTAAAGTTCTGTCCCTTGGGAGTTTGAACCGTCAAATATTAGACTACGAACGTGAGGGTCAAAGTAGCCGATACTGTCTGTCTGGCTGAGCTCGGCGAGGTTGGCTTGATGATGATCCAAACTGGCAATACTTCCCAGCCTGGACAAACCCTGTGGTGAGATATAAATCAATAAAACAATGTCGCGCAGAATGGGATATTTCTGGGGGATAAACAATTGTGCCAATAATCTAGTAAAGGGTCATCACTTTGGAATTGTACACGGTTTTTCATTTAGAGACTGGTCAAAGGGAGGGAAAAGAAAAGAAAAAAAGGATAGCACTATTTTGTATCAAAATGGTCAATATACTGCCCATCCCTGAGGTTGATTGCCACCTATATCATTGCGTGTTATGTTTCAACAAGGGATTCTGTATGTCTAGCTGACTTACTCCATGAGTGACGTCGGAATGCAGACTGGTGAGACTCGTGATGGTGCTGTGTCTCAGTCTCTTGTGTCTGGGCACGTGCCAACCTCCCTCGTGCACACTCGTCGTCTCACTGCCAGCCCTCGGCCTCCCACTAGATGAAGATCTTTGATATCTCTTAATCTCCACTTCTTCACTCTCCTCGTCTTCCTCGTAGAGAGAGTATTTCGGGTTAGAGTGCAGGGGGAGGGACTTGCTGGTAGGAGGGACAAACTCTTCGTCAGGTTCTCCTTCTTCCTGCCATGCGCCATTGTTCTTGGCCTGCCCCTTCCTCACTGCAGGGTAATGATGGCTATTGCCGGAGTAGCCGTGCCTGAACGATTCCGGACCTGTCACACTGCTATGCCCGTGGGTGGGGCTGATGACTGCGTCTCTCGCCAGCGCTGAGTTGTCGTAGCTGTAACGGCGACACATCCGGTGGGAGTGGTGCAAGTCTGATCTGATGGGTTCCATGCTGGACTCTGAACTCATCCGCCCACTCATCCGGTAGAGACTACTTCCATCTTGAGACTGATCAGCATCGTAGCTCTGATCGTGGGCGGACGGGACCGGGCTACTGTCTCCGGCAGAGCTAGTCGTCATGTGAGAGTCCCTCCACTGATGGTGGTGGGTGTGGCTTCTCTGACTCTCTCTCTCCGCCGCACCTCGAGCTCCAAAGTTGCTGCTTCGGTATGATGCCGAGGAAGAAGACGGCGATGAATGCTGTTGCCTTGGAGACGAAGCCTGTTGGGTGTGACTCGAGTACGTGGGCGAGCGGGTGTGTTGGCGGTGGTGAGAGTAGTGAGGACTTCCCTGGTGGGAGGAGGAGTGGGTGTGGCCATGTGATAGAGAGGACGGCTGGCTAAGACTGTGCTGGTGGTTCCCATGACGATGGTTGAGTCCAGAGAAGCTGCTTCCACTTGGCTGTTTTCTGCCTGGCTGGTTGTAATGGTGGGATGGACTGGAACGGAGGTCTGGCTGGTCACTAGAGGAGTGGCGGCTCGTAGAGGACTGCTGGTGGTAGTGGACTCTAGAGTGGGTGGAGTTTTGTAAAGACGGAGTCTGCCGCATTTTCTGATCTTGCCCACTTGCCCCTCTTGATGAAGAAGGGAGAGGTGGTAAGGGTAGGCTTTCTCTAGCTCCTCCGTTGTTGCTACTACCCAAATGGAACTCTTCTTCATTGCCGAGAGACGTGTCTGCTTCACCGAATGTCCTAGGGGGCAGTGGCGGAGGGGGTCCAGGAGAATCTCTCGGGTCCCCTGAGGGCATATATCTGTGATGCTTCTTGTCCTCCATTGTTCTGCTAATACTCTTATGCTCTGGCTCACTCTCTTCCAGTCGGCCATTGTTTCTGCTCCACGAGTTAGCATCTGCCTTATGTTCGCTAGCCCCGCCCTGTCCAAAGCCACTCCTCCTGGACAGATTACCACGGTGACCATCCAGTGGGGAGCACACTCCGCCTGATCCTGAATAACGATCAGAATTGATGTGTATGTCTGACCCTATTCCAGATTCCAAAGCCATCACTTCATCAATCTTCCGCGACCCATGCTCCAACAAATCGGTTCCATAGCCACTCCCACTGAATTCCTGAATGGCATGCAGCGAGAGGTTGCTGTTCCTGCTCACTCGACTCGTGCGACCCTTCTCTATGTTCTCTAGCGTGCTGTCCTCCATGCCACTGGTATGGTCCAGGACAGAGAACTGGGACTCCGACATGTTGGTAGGAGAAACAACAGAGCGGGTGGAGTTTCGTGATGGAGTCTGTTCCTCTGGAGGCGAGGCTAAACCCGAGAGACCATAAATGACCATCTTACTGTCCGTTCTTTTTGGTTGTTTTTTCATGAAGGAAAGACGACTGCATAAAAACAATAACAACAACAACAACAATGATTGTTATTATTTTTAGGGAGTTCTCTGCTGACATTTATTATTATTATTATTATTATTATTCTTATAGTTGTTATGGCAACAATTACTATGTACTCAAAATGATCAAACATCTGAAGCAACACATCAGGCATTCAAGAAAGCCACCCATCAAAACCCTAAAATATACGTAAATTCCACGCATTCCACAACTGAGTGTTAATGTTGGAGAGGTATGTAAAGAATGAGGAATTGAGTCTTCATAGCCAAGACAGCTTCATCCCAAGTCATAACACGCACACACACACACACACACATCATGCAACGTACTTTGGACTCTCCAAGTTGTTGTCATTCTTCCTAGAACTCACGTCTTCTCCCAGAGAAGCCCGCCTGTTCCTCCTGCACACACGCACACATCACAGGGACCACAAATGAAACCATCAATTATTGTGAGCCACAAACTCCTGAGCAGTGCACTGAGTGCAGACTGTCACTGATCAAAGAATTACACTCGAGACCACATAAAGAAATATCTCATATCTTACAGATTGGGTATGGCTATCCCCTACAGAATGGGTGTGGCTACCCTCTTCAGATTAGTTGTAACTCCCAAGTATTTACAACTGTTGATCAGTTTCATTTCATTGCAGTTAACTTCAACTGTTGTTCCGTGCACTCACCCGAAGTTGCTCAATCCACTGAACTGTGATTGAATTTGATTTGGTCTCCGTCTTAGTGACCTAAAAAAAGTGAATAATAAAAATCATTATTATTATTATTATTATTGTTGTTGTTGTTATTTTGTTATTGTTGTTATTATTATGTGCAGTAGGAGTTATTTCTATGACAGCTAATATTCAATTTTTACATCTTAGAATAGTCAGTCAGTGCTACCTTGAGGTGTTTATATCACCTGTGACATTCTAGCTTGCATCTTCCAACTATAGTATATAACCTCTCAAATATCACCACCCCCCCCCTCTAGATGGTACAGGTGACCAAATGCTGGGATCTGCCTCATGGTAAGTCTTATTTTATTCTGCTTCAACTAGTGAAATAGAGTAACGTCTAGCCAGGCCATGACAGAGGAGACGTTTCCTCTCTTTCACAGGCGCAAAAGATACAGAAAACATTGACGGGTCGTAGGAATCAAACCAGGGATCACTTGCTCATGCACAAGTGCTCCAACACTGACCGAGTGACAACATCCAACATTGTAATATTGACGCAGATGATACTGTGATGCAATTTGTTAGGAGCAAGACATCATCAGAACTAACCTAACAATTCCTGGCCATACAGTAGAACTGCATGTGTAATCAATTGATGTAGTCACAACTTACATGCACGAGGAAGAGTTAACTTGTAACATGTATAGCTACATGTGTGAACATATTGCATTTGTTCACATGGACAAGTAACAATTTCAGCTACTCAGAGTGTAAATCAGAAACAACTCGTTTAAAACTTGCAATACAAATTGACACTCTAATTGACCCTTGTCCTGCGAACTTTTTAACAAGTATCTCAACTATTACACCAAATGCTAGCAAACCTCAACACAAAACAACCAAGTGGGAACATCAAAATATGGGATGAGGCTGTCTGATACCTCTGCTGTTCATAGAGGCAAAAACAACCATCTTTCTTAACTGAGGTAAAATAACAACTCTATGTAATCTCTTGCATCCCTTTAAGCTGCTTTCTGTCTCCATTTGCTGGCCCAGCTGGTGTAATGTAGCCCTCGCCCATATGTCTGGGTTTGGTCAGTTAGTGGCACGCGTGGGAAACAGAGCAGATTGAATGACGGGAATGAGTAACATTGCAAAGGGAAGGATACGCCTCCTGTGCAAACAAGTCACCGACTCGTCTATCACATGTGAGCGTGGGATTAATGATATTCACGACCGGGGACACTGACAGCTTTGGAAACTGTGCTCTTAGCATTCCTTTACAAACTCTTCATCCATCAACAGCTTCAAGATGGCAACAGGTGTGTGTGTGCGTGTGCTGCCAACCAACACCCGTCTAGTCGCCAGTCTGTGAGGAGGGATTGAGTGGAAGGAAGAGAGGGAGGCTTGTCGGAACCGTGAACGATGTCGCTCTCTATTCAGATTTAATCAGCAACAGCCACAAACAAGGCACCGATCACATAACCCTTGGCAACCCCATTGCTGCCGCAGGAAGCTACCATTGCTTGTAATAAATCCGCAGAGATATTGATGACTAATTGAGGAAATATTTGCAGCTAGACTCCAACAGAGCCGAGTAGCATGCGATGCAAGTGGGAGGAGTGTCCCAACAAATCGCACCCACCAGAGTTTGCGCACACGCTCAGAGCAAGTTCAACAAATTGCTACTAATTTGATACGCAACATGTGTTCATGCACATGTAGTCGTATTCTAAGACTATCTTTCATCTTCAAAAGCTACATATTACAAAAACACAAATATTAGTGGGAAATTGTTCTTTTATTCATTGAACTATTGACAGTCAAGTTTATGGTAATAGCAGATGACTATTAATTCAATTGATTAATATTATTTATATGATCAGCATTAATTAACATAAAGCTCCATAACAGTTATTTATCATTCACTGATAGCTACGATGTTCCATACACCAAACACAACTAGTGCTTGTCCATGAATCTACTACAGCTACTTATCCATAACTCTGTGAGAACCACTTTAAGTACCTAACACAAACTATGCCGACAAATCCAAACAACGACTTTGTGAACACGCTCAGTAGGACGCAACACACCCACACAGCATTCCTGTGGCGTCGACATCCATCCTTAAGTGCTAGGATACCACTTCTAAAAGATGTCTCATAGAGTTGCTAACCACACCCACTTCGATGCACATGCACACACACACACACACACACACGACAATCCTTTTTCGCCATCTTTGGTCCATTAGACTCATACCTTCTTGAGCTAAAGAATCTCTTCAGGCGAGATTTAGAGTTATCATGAAAAACGGCAGAGCAGTAGAAGGTTAGGAGGGTCTGACACCAGCTGGCAATGTTCTGAGCCATTACCGAGTTCTTGCACACATAATGAGCCTCGTATACCGGCAACGCCTGGGGGGAAAAGATACACAAATACCATCATAAACTTCGAACTAAAGAAATTTTTTAATAAATTTCAAAATAAACAACAACAAGCAACAAACAAACAACCATGTCTACAGCTACAATGCTATGAATACGTATGATTGGAGATCATGCCTTTCCACTTTGGTGCAAGAATTCAATATTTATAGCTATAGGATCAAGAATGTGGGCCAATCCCCTGAGAGTTGGCATGGAATTAATGGCTACATAACACAGCCAGACATGGAAACAAGACACATAACAGAGGGATACAGGACACATAGCTGAGACCAAACAATCCCATCATTCCATTGTGTACAAATAGAACTGACCAATAACTCTCACCGATACAATGTATGAATAGAGGTGGGAGGGGCTATCTACACACTCACTCTCTGTGGAGCTCTGTTTGTATTTACCTGTGCAGTATCCATGCTGAGGTAGATATGCTTCCCTTTGTGGAAAACCCTGGCAATAAGTTCCCTAAAGATACAGTCGATAAAAAGGTAAGCAGAGAAAGGAAAAGAAGAAATTGAAGAGGAGGAAATAATAAGGAATTTACATGGAGAATTATTTCTTTAAATGTTTATATACTAACTTATAATGTGGACTGCCAGGTCAAAGGTCAGTCAGTCAGTCAGTGAATTTGAACTCTTGCCAAGGAAACAACAACTTGGCTAGCTGTGTACTTGTGATGTGCTCGTATGGTAACGGGTGAACGGGTGCCCAACAACTCACCACTTGAAGCATGCTATCTGTCTGCCTCCTTGTGACACTCGGATACCAACTGGACACACACACACCGTCACAGGCTGCCTGTAGCCGTCCTGGGGAAACACACACACACACAAGCTATCAAAACATACTTGATCTCACTTTAAAACTTTAGGTGTAAACAGACAGTATGAATATAATAATGATGCTCTCAGTAGCTAGATGTCAACTAGACTTTCAAAACTTTCATCGTAGAGATACTCTCTTCACTTAGCTGCAGCCCTCTGCCAAACTTTATGGATAACACAGATACAAACATCTATACACAGTACGAGAATACGAATAAGCTAAAATTAATTCCGTCTGTATTTTTTATGGAATTTAACACAATTTCTGTGCCAAGTTTTGCAATTATTGATAGCTATGTCCACCTTTCCTTGCCAACTTATTCATTAACATTTCTACCATTAATCCATTTTTGATAGAAGCCTCAAAATGAAAACATCTATTTCTTTTTTTACGACTGGATCATGATGAGCAAAACACCAATTAGCTATCACACGAGCTAGAAATCCATAGTGCATACTTAAGGAGTTGAAAAGCAAGCCAGAAAAGTGCCACCATCATCACTTTCAAGTGAGACTCTCTCAAAAGAACTCACTGTGTTCAGGATCCACCTGAACAAAAGAACTTGCATTAACTTAGCCTAGCCATCAATAACAAGTAACTTACCTATCAATAACAAGTACCTTACCTATTGACTTACCTTAATGCTATTCATATATTCCCATTCAGTTGTGCTTCACCTTTACTCAATAAATGTCTCGTGTATTTACTGCTCCTGTATGTCTGTGTTACCTAAACTTTGACCTTAAAAGTTAAAGAGTGCGCGCTTTACGGGTGCTTTTGTAAGGCTGCACACTAGTAGAACTCGATGGCGCCGACAGCTGGTCCTTCTGGCATATCAAGCCACACTCATTTGACATCAACTTCACATGCTACGCTTGGGAATTTACGCCTCCCGAACACACGGATAGCCCAGTGCACAGGATAACAAGCTATATTTGATTAAAATGCATGAAAATGCTGCGAAGAGTGACACTCCATGGAGCTGAGTGGTGTCACTTGACACTCCATGGAGCTGAGTGATGTCACTGCTTATAGCCGTGTGTGTATGTATTCAGTACAGGAGGACACAGCCTTATCACTTGAAGGAACTCGTTGTTTGTATCTCGCACACTAAAAATCAATTAAACACAAATTTCAGGAACTGACAGATTGATTACAAACACCAGTGGGGGGAGGAGTAACTTGAACTGCACACAATCACGTCTTGACATGATTGAGAGCCGTGCTTGAAACCCAAGCAAAACGGATCGATCGTCAGCCCCTAAGGTTGAGGTAATTGAGTTCATTAGAGGAATAGCTTACCCTCCAAGAAAATACAATCTGTGCAGGCTAGCAGGGAACTATACTGTGGGAAGATGACTAACAACTTAAAAATAAGTAACAAGATATGAGAATCAATGTCCCCTCCATTACTAAACTGGCTTCTTGTCAGATATACCTTCTTGCTTGACTAATACTGAACTGAGGTCCCTGTGGATGCCGGGCAACGACATGCACTCATTGACCAGTTCTTTACTGGTGTCTTAAGGTGTTGATTACAAAGAAGAAGAAAAAATGTATAGACTAGCATACTACAAGTTAACTATTGCTTAATCTCGTTGCTAGGGTGGTACCATTTATATTGGCAGAGTTAGTATGGGTGGGCGGAGTTGCATTTGCTTGGTGAGCGATCCAGCCCATGGGAGACATACCAACTCACCAATAAAACTAATGATTTACCTGCACACTGTAGAAATATGAACCGTAGGTGGGTTCATCTTGTACCAAGTCTAGCACCTCCTCCTCACAGTCACCAGGGAGGCGACCTCTGTAGAAATAGCAACAATAATTGAAATAAGTTCGAGTGACAGGACATCTTGTGCTAAAGAAATGTTTTCATGACTATCTTCTACCAAATGCGATACTGAAATGATCTCATCATTGGTGCATCACAAATAACTAATTATAAATTATACTTTAATTACTGCACTCCAACAAAGGTTTAAAGAGTTCACTAAAAGGCACAAACTTCAAGTTAATAGCTATAAAAATCTTGTATTTCTGTGAAGGGTTAAGTTGTCAAGTGAAGGATAGATTTATTACAGGACATTTATCCCACCCAATTAGAGACTTGCCCAATCCATGCCCTGCAACAAACACTAGCTAGTTACTTTGAAGCCGTCTTGGGGTTAACAGGTGTGACTTTCAGTGCCATATCATAGTTGTGATAAGGTAGCGCACACACGCACACACACATACATGCATGCAGACACAAGCTAGAGATGTTTGTCACTGCTGGTCCATGTGCCATGCACTGACCTGTTGAGTCGATGAGCTTGCTTGATAGCTTCCTCTACACTGCTAGTCTGTATATGGGACAAACACATACAAAACAAAGCTAATAAAAAAATACAAAACCATCACACTCATTAAAGCTAACTACATAAAAATAGCAACAACTTCCCCCCCCCCCCCACCTAATTAAAGTCTCACGTACTTCAAAGTACATGTAGCCATTATGAAGTGGGCAAAGAAAGTGTAAAATTTACATTAATGGTTCAATGTGTCTGTGTGAGTATGTATATTACATATGTATGTGCATGTGAATATGCACATGTATGTATGTGTGTGAGTATGCATATGTGTCAGTATGCATGTGTACATATGTGTGTGCGTGTGTTCAGGTGAGTGTGCACATGTCTGTATGCATGTGGTAGAGATCCTTTCTTTCAAAGTGTGGATAAAGCAGATAGAGTGGAGCTAGCTGGGTAATTCTCTAGCCTGTCATGTCAGAGGTCCACACACTCACACACACGCACACACCTACACACACTGGGAGATGTCCACATCTGGTGCTACATTCACGTTTGAATCACGGGACAACACCAGGCCATGCTCTCTCAACAGCAATTAGGTGTACTCCCACCAATCCTCCGAACAAAGACTAACAGAGAGAGTCAGCAATGTAGGCAAATGACACGCTCAGTATTGACCAGGCCAGAAGAGCATGTCATAACATTGAGTAAGTGTGTGTGTGTGTGTGTGTGCATGAGTGTGTGCGAGTGTGAGAGTGTGTGTGAGTGCGTGAGTGTGTGTGTTTCTGTATATGTCTACCTAGTATGTACTCGTAATTTTGAAGTACCTACATAACTAGTAGAGGTACAGAGTTTATGCCCAAGGGCAAATGCAGGTAACTGAGCTTGTGTTGACTACAGAACCATTTACCAGCTGTTCTGACGGGCACTCCTTCGGATGCTATAAATCCATGCCATCCCACAAAAAAAAAAAAAAAAAAATAGTCCCTCTTGCAATTGATTAATTCTGGTGATCCAGAGTGGCTGGACATAATATATACACTAGACTCTTTGCATGCAGACGCCATCGCCACTAGTTAGCTACGTCCTCTTATCATCTCTCCACCTACCATGTTGGGAAGGATCTGCAACTCCTTGATATAGCCATTGGTGCAGATATGAGGAATGTAGTTGCCAATTTCTCCTAAACAACAACAAAAATAAACACAAACATTTTAAAAAAGCCGCAACTTGTGATTGTTTTCCTTCTTAATGGCTCGTCGGGTAACAACCCATGACTGATAATGCTAGTAATAGTTGCTATAGCAACTAGAAATCCACAACAAAGAGGAGAGATCAGCTTGAAATTCTACACCTCCACATAGTGTGGGCAGTGATGGCGGCTCGGGCAGTGATGGCTCAGGCAGCAAAATGCCAAGGCTAGTACAAACATGCTGTACTGGTTGTTCCCATCTGCTGATGCCTCATTAGTGGCACGCTCCCTAATTGTAATTTGAGACTATAAGGACAAGGCTCTTCAGCTGCTTTGTTAAGCTGTGTACATTGTTTAGAAGCATTTGCCCGGCATTGTTCGGTAATCTGGTTTGGAGCCCCTAGGGCATTAAAACCGAGTGCCATACTATGCCTGCTCAGGAGACCGTGATGTGCTATATAAATATTTTTGAATGGGAAAGATAAATAAATCATTGCCATTGTTGTTTTTGCTCTTGTTTTGTTTTTGTTTTTGGCCTCATTTTAACTAAGAAATGTTGTGTTCTACACTGCTCATGTCCACTGTTGTGTTGCCATGTCAGGTATCTCTAGAAATAGTATGTTAGTAACCATGCACCAATTCACCCTCAGTTCACACAGCCGGCCACATCTTATGAAATAGTTCCGACCAGTTCATAAACACTTGGAGATGTTTTGAAGGAACATTTGAATAAGTATTTACTTAAATATCACTCGCGCTATAAATCTGTCTTTGGAGTTCTTTGGAATATGGTTTATTATCTTGACATTCCTGAACTCCATTGGCTAGTTCACCTGATGCATGTAGCTGCATGTATTAACTTGTACAGCAATATGGGTGACTGTTTGCATCTTCTTTTCAAATCAATTTTTGTTTATTGAAGAAAAAGGCTCTCCTAGAGCCGAAACATTTGAAATTATAAACATTTATACCACACAAATTGTTAACTAAGTATTCTATTAAGCATCCCTTACCTTGAACAACAAGAGCTGCAATCCGATTGGTTATTGAATTAGACGACGGCTGAAGCCTGGAGAATAATATGACATAGATGGATTAGACATGTGACGTGGTGTGGTCAACACCTACCTGCTCATCTGAAGGTCTTGCTTGATTTGAAGGTACAGGAAATGCCTGAGGGCAACATGAAGCATAAACATGGCTGACATAATGTATGATGAAATGTAAATATTAAAAATTAAAAAAACCATCTTTCTATCAACATAGGTACTCTGGCACTCCCATGGGTGAACCCTATCATTAAGTTGCAAAGAGTGAACATCTAGCACTTGAAAAATCTGCAGTCAAAGTCTTTGATTTTAATGCTTTTGAACTGTTTCCACAAAGATCATTCCAGCCTGTAAGATGAACTATCCTTATGTACTCATCTCCAATCCTCATGAGATAATTATAAAGTTCTCAATACTTACAAGAACAGGCACATCATTAGAACAAAAGTTCCAGTGAGGCTCCACCCATGTCTCACGACTTTGGGTGGTGAATTAAACAAATAAAGAATGTGAAGTAGAAAATTGGCATAAACCCACAATTCAATTAAATAAAGGAGTCCTTTAATTATTTTTTTGGCTAGTGGATTTGTACAGTTTCCTCAGAAGTCCTGTCTCCTGAATTCTGACAAAGCTAAACTAGGCACTCAGCTGCCATGGTAACCGCACTCACCGAGTTAGAGATTGCAGCATGGAGTGATGGTTGTGTGGATAGATATGAACTCTGAAAAGGACAGTGTACGGTGACCGACCTGGAAATAATAATAACAATAATAAACACCATAGCTAATTAAAAAAGACAACCTACCTGGCATCTGCTTTTTTAGAGGTTTTTGCAAAATAATCCATTTCTATAAAACAAAAACAAAAAAACAACAACAACATTGTCATGAATTTTATATTTAAATTTTATTGGCAAATCTTCAGGTTTTTGAATGAATCAATAATTTAATATTCATTAGCACTCTACATTAGAAGTGGTTTTAAAGCAATTGTAATTAAGCAGTATTAAGGTTTCAATTGGTTTAGCATTAACCACAAGTCAGTCTTCATTTACCAAATAATCTTCTTCCTGGACCGCAAGGCTGAAGAAAGCCTTGTCTGTGGACACACCTGCCTCCTGCAGAACTCTATCCAGGAGCTCCTTCCCATGGCTCCTGGTCTGCAAAATGCACACAGTGATTATTGAGTTGACAGCCATGCACATTCCAGAAACAAATTAATGGCTGGCCACTTTGGCTTTGAGGTAACAAAACTGACAGCAAGTTCCAGCTCACAATTACCTAGCTATTAAGCTCTTTACCATTAACCTAGGAAATCAATTTTACTCACATCTAAATTCAGAGTAACATTTGTCCCGTCCAGAAGTATCACATTGAAGGTCTTTATAGAAGGACGTCTTCTTCGGAGGCTAAAGCGACCCATCATTTCTCCCGTTTCTTTTAGAAGTAAGTCTAGTAGAATTCGATCCAGCGGCGACTGTGCACCTCTCTCGCGGATGCAGAAAGAGCTGCTATTATTAGTAAATATTCACGACCGGGGAGCAAGTTATACCCCCACTTCCCAACAACTCCGAATAATTAAAGCAATTTTTATTAGCCACACCCCCACTCAGCAACGGTCGCCGTTTCGGTTGAGCAGTCTTTTTTATGCTGACTAGCCAGAAGATGGTTGTAGTTTTGGTAATGGGAGTTTGTGGAAGTGGCAAGTTAGTAGTTAGTGTGGGTTGGCAGAGTTCACCGTTTTAGTACAATTGTTCTTTCACAGGACCGTTGTGGGCCAGGCATTGGCTAAAGAGGTAGCTATGATCAGAATGTCTTTTTGTCAGTAGTGTCATTTCTTACACCATACATGTACATACAAGATTGGCTGTGTATTTGCTGATGCTGATGACTATCATCCAGAGACTAATGTGGAGAAAATGCGAAGAGGAACGCCCCTGAATGATGAGGTACATAATTGCGTATGCGCTGTGACTCAAAGTTGATATGTGACTCTTCAATTTTGTCTAAATTGTTTAGTAAAGTACAAGTGGCGTGAATGCTCAAGCAAGGATACTCTTTAAAGTGTGGCTTATAGGTGGAGTTTGACATCATAGTTGAAGTTTGATGTGACGGCTGTTTTACGGATAGCTACAAATTATTAATTGGGCGCAATAAGCAAGTCCCTCACAAATGAGTCTCAATTGAGATTTTGTTGTGTATATATAATATGTATAATATATATATATATATAATGGCCAAAGTTCACAGCAGTCAAATACGTGTCCATCCCCGCTATTGGTCATTTAGGTAGTTAGAGTTATCTATTTGAGCTACCACAATGCTGGAAAAAAAATTCCATATTTGTTTGTAAAACTGAATAAGAGAGTAACTTTAGACAGACTAAAATAGCTAAATTTAGCATTTTTGGTATTTTTGCATAGAGTTCTTATAATATTCAAAAATCAACTTTTATCAGTTAAGGTTTAAATTTAAAGTATTTTACTTTGTTGTTTGAATTACGTGCGTGATGACTCGCTTGCCATTTGTGCTGAAGCATATCACTAGTTTAAAGTGTAAGTAAGCATTAGTGATAAGTCAATATTCTGAGACATACTATGTTCAACTCTGGGTGTAGTAGTATTAATTTTATTGTGCTGCAGCTGCTTTTCAAGTGCATACCATACTAGGAAGGAAGAATGTATTGTGTGTAAAAATCAGTATTTAGCATTATTAAGCATGTGCACATTTGATCCTTATACTGTTATTGTTTGTGTTTCACATTCAAATGAACAAACAAATAAATTAGATTTAGAGTTACATGGTAAAGTTCATCAACTTCTAATGATGATTCAGTCATTCTTGGCTGAAATAATTATATAATAGCAAAATTTCTCATTCTAACAACCAATATTATGTTAATTAAAATGTAACCCGATGTTTCGACTTCTTGCCAACCACTGTATGAAGAGGACTTCAGCAAGAAGTCAAAACGTCGGGTTATGTTTTAATTAACATTATATTGGCTGCTAGAATGAGAAAATTTGCTATTATTCATTAACTTCATTGTTTTGTTGTTTTTTGTTGTTTTGTTTTGGTTTTTAATGTTCCCATCAACTCTTTATAACTAATAACATTTAGATACAATAGTTATTTACAGGATCGACTGCCTTGGCTCCAATCCCTCAATTCAGTCATAAACAAGTGGGAAGAAGGATCAGCACCTCACAGCTACAGCAAGCAAGAGCCCTCAAGTGACAATTTGAGTATCCCTAGCAGCTCATCACTGGTGGATTATCGTGCACCAGATCCAAATGTAAATGAAGGTAGTCTTCCAGAGGCTCAGTGTCATTTGGTAACTGGCGTATTGGCATGCTCTGCTTTGAAACAGAGCTACAGGAGAACAGTCCTCAATAACCAGGAGGAGGTGGTCAGAAGTGACTCCATGTTGAATTGCATTTTAATACTGCTTCAAGGTAGTGAAGAAACCATTTTGTCCAGACTTCATAAAAGGTGTGGCCACTACATGCCAGCATCTCTGCTACGCTCGCAGCTTGATACTCTTGAAATCCCTACTGAAGATGAAACTGGAGGGTTAATTATAATTGAGGATTTGACAGAACCAGTCCATAAAATTGTCAGTGAAATCATACAGAGACTGCCACATCTCATAAGGCCAAAGTAGCTAATAACATGAACTAATAATAATATAAATACTAATGATGATGATTGACAAAAAAAATATCACACAAGATTTTGATGTAGCTATGTATGTATTGAATCTGAAAGGGGAACAGACAGAGAGAGGGAGTAGAATAAGTCGCATAGCTGGTAATGCTGTCTTCTTGATGTAGACCATGTCAGCTGAATTCAGAAAGGTAAGGAGGTACAGAGGTAACCTATCTTACAGAGGAGGGCCAATCTCCACCTTAAATTATGTCATTATTAAATGAAGGTATAAATTTTCATCAAGTAGCTAAATATTCTCTAAACTATTAAAAAATATCATACTTTATTTATAATATCTAAGATTTCATAGAAATGTGCTTTTTTGAAGTTATTTGGGAAAACTGTGCTACTTTCTTTAAGGAGTCTCATTATTGAAGAATTTGAGTGACAACATAAATTAACTAAAACTAAGTCGGTTGATAGTAATAACTAACTAAAGCTTCTATTGAAGAACAACTAAAACTAACTAGCTAAATCTTCAGGGAGAAAAAACTATTCAAGATATAAACTAAGAAAGTCTGGAATCTCTGAACCAAGGCAACACTGATTCCTATTCTCAGGTACTCTTGATGAATATTTAAGCTTGAGTGATTCTACAATATTATTATGCTGATCCACCTGCTCAGCTGAAATCTATGGGAACATGCCTTCATCGAGCTGCAGGAATCTTATCAATGGTATCCATGACCGATTGCAATTGTAAGATTTCAGTTACAGGATCGACTGCCTTGGCTCTAATCCCTCGATCCAGTCATAAATAAGTAGAAAGAAGGATCAGCACCTCACAGCTACAAGCAAGAACCCCTCAAACTTTGATTTAAGAAACCATAGTATCTCATCTCCAGTGGATTGTCCAGTGTCAGGTCCATATATTAACGAAGGTAGTTTTTTTCAGAGGCTCAGCGCCATTTGGTAACTGGCATAATGGCATGCTCTGCTTTGAAACAGAACTAGCTACAGGAGAACACTCCTCAATAAGAAAGACTTGCAATCAGAAGTGGCTCCAAGTTGAACTTGATACTGCTTCAAGATAATGAGGAAACAACTCAACAAAAGGCATGGCCAATAGCTATATGACAACCTGCCAGGCTCTCAGCTTGAAAAATGAGGTGGAGGATTGATTCTAAATGAGGATTCATATTAGGTCCATAAAATTGTAAGTGAAATAATATAGCGTTTATCATATCTCTGAAATTCAGTATAAAAATACAAATAATGATTACATGACATTAAAAACAATGCTTTAAAAAAGTGTTTATGATTAAAATGGGAGACAGGGGAAGGAGAGTAGGCTGTAGAGTCTGGTAGCGACACAAGGATATTAGGTGGGTGTGTCCCTATACCATGCCAGTACCTTGGCATAGAGAGGAGGGTCCATTTCATGTATTATTTGGCAAGTGCTAGTACGTGCCTCTTTAAGACTGCCATGCTTGATTTGGTATTCTACAGTGATCTTCAGAACCACCTTGTCCTTCTGTAGAATAGGCAAACACATACAGTACAGCAATCATGTGGTTGCTAACAGTGTAGATACATGTATAGTTTAGTAGGCAAACACATAAAGTACAGCAATCATGTGGTTGCTAACAGTGTAGATACATGCATAGGGTAAATTTGCAGATCACTCACTAACTTATCACATAGCTACACTCCACACATAGCTACCATGTAAACATCCAACAGTAGTTAAAATTATACCATGATTAGCTAGTTACAAAACAAACAAACAAAAAGGAATGGTTCAGTCTTGAATGTCCATTGTCATTCTCTATCTGGCTTTCTTTATGAAATCATAGAACAGATTGGTAGGAGCAAGTCAAAAAGTATGGGGGGGGGGGGGGGGGGGGAGGGGGGGAAACTAAAAAAAAAAAAAAAGGAAAATAAGAAAAAAAATAAAACGGATTTGTTAAAAAAC
>WLWI01001757.1_pt1 | contig 18686 bp, 15 predicted proteins | sample 6701501 | NCBI WGS metagenome assembly WLWI01 (sample SAMN12718690, study PRJNA515312) | sponge metagenome | isolation source: marine sponge | host: Mycale hentscheli | place: New Zealand: South Island, Marlborough, Capsize Point | collected 2014-11-01
AAGAAAAAGAAAAAAAACAAAACAAAAAAAATCAAAAAAAAAAATCCAAAAGGAAAAGGGGTTGAAAAAATAATGTGGGGGGGGGGGGGGGGGGGGGGGGGGGGGGGGGAGGCATAGCATGACAAGTACCAAGATATACTAGAGGGAGCATGTCTTCATGGATGAGTCTGGATAACGTATTGAATGACTCTTCACATTTTTAAACTTTGTTCACTAGCTAATGCAATAACATTGTAAAGTTGATGTTCTGTCGCCATAGATACTCCACATGTGTGTGCATGTGTCATGCTACATGTAGTGTAATCATGTAATCTACTTGCCCTTCCCTCCTCCTCGCTAGGTGATGCTGAGTCTTGTTCAGATGAGCAATTTTGTGAGTGGGCGTGACCACATCGACTACAGAGAGAGCACTCGCAATGAGTACGATATGAAGAGAGTTCGCTGAACCACGCCCATCAGCTACTCCTACTATCTCCTTTTTCTCTTTGCCTCTTTTCTTTTTCCCCTCTGACCATATTTCAGAGTGCAGTCCACATCAGGACGCTCTGCAACTGGTAAGGAGTGATCATTTCTGTCAATGGACTGCACACAGATAACTTTGCTAAATTATCATTCAGATTATTAGTCACTTTCCCACCACACCACATTATTTTCCCACCACCATACATTGCTTGAATCAAACTGCTTTATACATGTATCATATTTTTTTTATTTGCTAGTTGATTGAATGGAGTGTATAGTCATGTGAAGTTTAGACTTCTTTTGTCAGTTTTATTTAAATATTATTTAAATCACCTTTCTTTCTCCTTTTCACATTTGTTATGGGAGTGGCATCTAAAATGTAATGAACATTTCTTTTGTACAACGGTGGGGAAGGGTTTTAATTGAATGAGTAAAACAAAATGATCAGAGATAAATAATTTACAAAATGGATGATGCGTGTTAGATAATTTATTCTTGTTAAGAGCTTGCTGGCCCACACGTTCCCTCAGACTTGGTAAGTACATTTCATGTCCTTCACCATCTGCTACGGTTGTAGAATTGATACATACCACTGAAAACTTCAAAGGAAATGCCGAGTGTGAGGTACATGTACATCTGATAACACTAACGAACGATGACGGGCTAGGATGTCTCGGCAGATGCTGCAGGTTGATGGCTTGAAGAGGAGGAGGAAGACGAGAGAGTCTTGGAGAGTTGGATGTGGATGGCAGAGCACGGGCGTGACTGACTGTGAAACTCATCTTCCTGGAAATTAAAAGTAAATAGATTGAGTTAATATCCTAAATGAAGCACTCCCCATGCCTGGGGGCTACTCCAGACCCCACCTAGATTGTAGTAGCTCAAACTAGGAAGAAAATTTATGGATCAAGGAGTGTCCCCTCCATATCTCGCCTTGGTACACAATTTTCTTTATCCTTCTTCAATTTGAGTGTGATCTCTCCCAGTCCCTAGGGGTTAAATGAACCTTGTCTGCACTATTACTCGGTATCTGGGAGCCTAAGATAAACGTTGGTCAATGCAGTTCACACAGACTACAAAAATCAATTAAATTTAGAAAGTATTTTTGCTACATTCTGATTAGGATCCATACACACTTTAGGAAACAGGTTTCTAAGACTCATTTTAGTGCCATGTATGTATCTCCTTAACTTAAAAACAAAACAAAAAAACTTGGCATCAACCTAGCTCACAATGTAGGATAGGCTACTGGGAAGCCATAACAACCAAGGATCTGTCACAATAAAAAAAATTGGATCAAGCCATCATCTTCCTCTCTGAAAAGCCTTGTACATTCACTTCTGACCATCTCTTGCACATGTGACACAAGAAGTGATTACATACATCACAAAGTGGTTCCAATTCGTCCACTAGATAGACTGTAGACGTAGTGGCAATGATCTGGAGTTGGTAAGGGGACTTCTCCTGCAGCTGCAGCGCCAGATTGATGGCACGATGAATGGCCATTCCCAAACCATGCACGGTGATTTCATCAAAACTGCAGCAACACAACACACTCAAAAATGTGCAAGCACTGCCCAAACACTTCATAATGCCAACTTTTATCTGTCCGTAACACCGTATTATGTTTGAACATCTACAAAGCAAAAACGTAAGCTTTGGTATTGATGCTACTGAACACACTCTACAGTAGCACACAATATTTTGAAGACTAGTAGACCCATGACCACTCAGTTCTGACTTGTTCATTATCTAATAATCAAGTGTGGAATCACATGATCATGTGGACAATTTCTGACGTCGCAAACAGTGTAGCGCATATAATGACTTGACTACATATGGCTTTGAGATATATTGTCTTAAAAACACTTGTGTTCCAATGTGTTATATTGGAACTTATACAGAGCGTCATAAAGAAGGTGCCACATAATCGGGTCAATTTTTACTTCTGAACTACATGTTTCCCAATAAATAATCCATTATTCACCAAGAGCTGTCACCAATGAATCTTATGAGCACCTGAAAATAACTGAAATATTTGATCTTGCCCAACCAATATACCTTGTATCTAGGAGGCGATGGCAGCGTACAAGCTGTTGGTCAAACTCGCTTTTCCTGTTTATATAGATATCATTGGGTCTGTTAGACAGTCTCTGTGGAAGCTTCTTATGGTGCAAATCTACCATGGAAACAAACTAAACATTATATATTTAGTTAACTCTCAGAGTAACAATTTTGTACACTACACACATCTAACAATACCAGAGCATTTAACATTTGCTTCTCTTTCTTTTAATGAACACAAATAATATGCACGACACTGAGCTATCTATACAAGTATAAAGCAACCTAATTTTAAGATGAATACTCTATTAGCTAATTTACATGAAGATCGCTTGGAAGACTTAGACTTGACTTTCTTTCGTGACGCTGCAGGGCTTTCAGCCATTATCAGCTAGTTTACTCTACTGTAAACTGAACTGAAGAAGAGAGACAACTTCTCATAAAGTTATGCTATCCCTTACCAGGTAAAATGATATTTAGACCCTTTACCTAACGATAGCAAAATAATGCGAGTACATTACACCAAACTAAATTGATATGAAAATTAATGTATAAAAAAATTGAACCTGTACTGAAACTGGAAATTGCACACACACATATGGAACACAGACACACAGTTAAAATGGTATAGCTCCTACAAGGACGATTGCTATGGCCAGCAGAACCACAGTAGTCCAAAGACCTACAGACACACCCACAAGCAGATGACATAGCGTGCTGAGAACACACAAAACCACCACTTACCACATGTACATCTACAGGAATCTTTCATTCGCATGTTCTCCACATTTCTAGTCTGTGTCTTTATTCTGCCATCTGTCTTTTTGGTATGAGCTTGAAGGTCATCAATTACATCTGAAGAAAAGACACAACAGTGGTAAAATACAACTTCTTACCAGTGCATGACACCATCTATAAATCACAAGTAATCCTAATTAGGCAGCAAGTATCTGTATCAACTAAAATCTGACGCAGTAAATAGGTATAACTGAGCACTGTGATCACTTTACTGTCTGTACATGAATCAGCTGACTGGAATGCAAGCAAGTAGCATCCTACTGAAGTACTTAGAGGCTTCCTGTGAAAGTATTTAGAGGCCATCTAATAAATTGCTTAATGCCCATCCCTAATCAACTTCAATATACTGCCTAATTCAGCGAAGCAAAGCAAGTGAAGCTGTATACTAATGAGTTAGGGGCACATAATATATATAAATAGTACTTATTACATGAGTCAGAGTGTAATATGGTGAAATATTTCATGAGCAGGCTAATTTATTTTCATGAGCCAGAGGCAGAGTGAAATAAAGCCTGAGAGTGAAATATTTGGCCATATCACTCTGACAAGTGTAATAAGTGGTTTATCCCACACTAGATATCTTTACTACTGTAGTTAGTACTGGAGGATGGGCAACTCTCAGCTAAAGTTGGTTGTAGGGGCTACCCACACCCCCAGCTGATATTTTAGCAGCTGCTCTAACCCTGTAGAGCACAGGGTGTACACCCAGTGGAAGATAGCTGTAAAAACTCAGAAAATTGACAAGTTTGGCCATTGCTATAACTACAAGGGTAATGAGCTTATAAGTGAAAAGTTATTTCAAGGGTTATGTACCTAAAGATATTGTGAATATATCTAGGGTGGAATAAATAATACTTATTACATGAGCCAGAGTGTGATATGACGAAATATTTCACGAGCAGGCTAATTTATTTTCACGAGCAGGCGAGTGTAAATAAAGCCTATAACTACTCTGGTAATGAGCTTGGCAGTACAGCCATGAGATAACGCCATGAGATATTGTGGGATATCTCACGGGTCACGTACCAAAAAATATCATTGTGAAGATATCTAGGATGGAATAAATATATAATATATCAATTGATATATAATATATCAATGTCTTCAATTCTATTTGTGTAGGCGTATGTGGACTCTTTTCTACTAATGTGCCTGTGTTATGAAGTTCCATGGCAATACTTAGCATTTTATTGAAGGGTATTTGTTGAACACCCCAGAAATGATCAGCAGAAAAGAAACAGCTAGGGAGGTTAAAAATGCTAGAAAATGGGTGCTCAGAGTTTCCCAAACAGCAGAAGAAAAAGAGACAAAAATAATAACAATAAAAATAATAATAAAATGAAAAAGACAGGGTTCCAAGAGGAGCCAAAAAAGCTTTTAGAGCAGGTAAAATTATGTAGTTGCTATTTATATCAAAACTACACTAGCTAACTCACAGTATTCTATAGCTATAGCTTTTAGCGTAGCCCCTTAGCTCGCTCCACTGACTTCAATGGGAACTATTTCTACTATTATCAATGTATAACAAAGTGAGGCCACACACACTAGCAAAACTAACCTTCCACACATATGCACACACACGCGCGCGCGCGCACACACACACACATGCATGCACACATGCGCACACACACACACACACAAAGATCTCCCCAAATAACGCATTTATACCTCAGTTAACCAACACCTCAGACTTCATGGTTGGTAAGCTGAAGCTCCTTCATCTGTTACCTGGCCCAATACTTAAAACTTATGCTAGCTGTGAAGAAGTCTAAACTAAAACATATTGTACTAATGGGTGGGTGGGTGTGGTGAAGCACCTAACCTATCCAGGTGTGCAGCATCCTAAAGCCCAAGAAGGATTAACCCCTGGGGTTTAGATGAAGATAGGTATTAATATTATCGCCACAGCACCTAGATCTTAGCTTTCACACCTTACTTTAATACCACCACAGCCTATCTGCAACTGAAGCTACAAGTAGACCCACCCTTTACCCACCAGACTGATTCTTGATCTCATCCTGCATGTCTCGGGCCATGTTCTGCTGTCTCTTCAGTCCTTGAGAAAGACTCTCAAGACCTTCATCTTGTTCCATGATTATTTCATCTTGTTCTCGCCGCAACAAACTTGCAGTCGGTATGTCAGAAGACCAAGGCTCAATGCGCGTGCTCTCATATCTACCCACACACACACACACACACCAAAAAAAAACTTTAGAAATTTCACAATTCCTTTCTCAGCCTTCTTTTACTCATTAGATGTATTCCCTCTCTTTCACAGGCGTTTTTCCCCTGGTGGCAGACTAAATAACTATGTGGTGGGGTACTTGCTATAACATCTATTTAACGGGCTCTACTCAGAGTATGGTGGTTGTGACAGACACATACAACTTCAGGTAATATTAGTTTGGGGAAGTTAGGAGGTGGAGCCTACTCTAAGGCGAGGAATTGGTAAACACAGCATATTCTCTGTCAGAATGCTGCTGGTGACATTTCAACCTTTGGAGCTGATCGCACTGACACAGTGTTAAGCTGGAGGTGCTTGGCTCATGAAGTAGGAACCCCCTCCTTGAAGCTATGATTAAACCTATTAAATTGGGAAGTGGGTGGGTGGGTTAGATAAGATCAACAGACACTTTTCTGTGAAAGCTACAGAAGCTACAGGTTGCACGTGGTGGTACTAGCTTGTATGTTTGTGTGTGGTATACCCGACCATGCGTGTGTGCATATGACTACCATGCAGGTACCCTAGACAGGGATTCTAATGCTACTGCACCAACTCTGCTGGCCGTTAACCTCAGTTATCCGACCGTTAACTCCATATAAAGAGCTTGCGCAATACAGCGTGAGATAACACAGTGTGATAATGTGAGTTATCTCACAGGTCACGTACCTAAAAATAACATTGTGAAGATATCTAGTGTGGAATATATATATATATATATATATAGCAGTTGGGTAAATACATTGATGGGCTAGAAGAGTGAGCAGGAACATTTGGATAGCCAGTGAGGGGGCACTAATAAGAAGTGGTGATTGGAGGAGATCTAATTACTCACAATAAGTACATATCAGTCTTACCTCATCTTGGATAGTTCTAGAAGGTAACTATAGCAACCAGTAAAAGCCCATAGCAAATCTCAGTGTTTACTACATAGATTCAATTTCTGTATAGCATAATGTGTTTGTGTGTGGGTACGTGTGTTGTGTCATGTGGTATGGGTGTGTGTGTGTGTGTGTGTGTGTGTGTGTGTGTGTGTGTGTGTGTGTGTTTCATTTACCAAAGTGTCTATGCTTTAAACAGTAGTATTACAAGCAAGGGAGGGACCTTTTATCTGATGCTAAAAATTAAAAATGGTAACTTATATGCCCACGGGCCATAAAATAAACATTTTATGGTCACCATTCTGTTACACCCCCCCCCCTCCCAACACAATTATTCAGTCCAATTAAATGTTATTGGACAAATAATTTAAAGAGCTCTATAAAATGAAAGCAGCTAGTTACTGAAGGTGGTTAATTAGTTAATTAAAATAAAAATCAACAAAACGGTAAAAACAAGTACATTTTTAATTACTCTACATTTTCAATTAACCTACATTTTATAATTGATTAACCCACATTAAACATTTCGTTCGCAGACAAATTATTTTCAATAGTATACACTTCTCTAACCTTGGAGCAGACCATCCTTTATTGAAACATTTCCGTAAATGTTCGTACCTATTAAATAAACAAACAAAAAGATAAATAAATAAGACATCAGCTAATAACCCCATAGGATATAGTACAAGTGCCAGAGAAAACCTGTGCCTGACGGATGGACAGGCAGTGGAGGAGCACAAACAGCAACAATGAAAGTGATTGTACAACTCAGATAGTAGACACTCACACACAAACACATGTGCTCTGAGGAATTCTATTATTCAATAACGGTGCAGAGGGAAACAAATACAGAGGGATCAAATACAGACTTGAGAGTTTGGAGGGAGTTAGTACAGCAGGAAAGAGTTTGCTGATGCTTTCAATTTAAAGTATTCTTTTTAAGGCCTCCTACTTCACTGAGTGGTAGTGAGAGTAACAGTGGACAGGCTGGTCATAATAAAATACAAGTTCATTGTTTCAATAAATGAATAGTCTTTCAAGGATAAAATTAACCAGAAGAAATCAGTTCCCCACAAATACCTTTACGATACACACATGCACACATACACACACACAACTGAGCCAACATGTATATAGTGTATTCACAGAGTATTGCTGAGTTTAGACCACAAATAGATAGCATTATCTAGAGTTATGAAAACATATGCCAACTCTTGTATCCTTTATTACAATATATTGTCAAACACCGATAATCTCAGGGTGTCATAAGATGCCTGGGGCACACACACACACACACACAAACACATGATCACTGAGTCACTGTAAGGAGGTCTGCATTGCAGGAGGAACAACACTCAACACAATGTATCTACATACAATATATCAACAGTCTAACTAAACATGGCTACTATTCCCACACAATCGCCACCCTCCTTCCCTCCCAGAGATTCTACGTGATCAGTTTAATTAGTGTAGACTTACTTCTTGTCCAAGTCTGAGAGCATTTCATCTCTTTGTTGGAATGTGTCATCGCGACTGCAGAAAAAGAAATGTATACTGTTGTAACAACAACAACAACAACGACTGACAGTGAAAACTCGGAGAAATTTATTTAAATTCCACTATAATTGTCTGCAATATTTGTACGGCACTGACATAATGGAACTCCAGTCTACGTGAAACGTGTGTGCATGTAATAGCAGCAGAGGTGGGTGGGGGTGGACAGCTAGTTGGGATGGAGTCTAGCTTTGTGAGGGGACCCGTGTCTTAGACTATTATTTTCCTGTCTTGCTGTGACCCCTCCCAATACTCCTTACCAGTATCAGGTAGGTTGCTTGCCTGGTAGTGCATTCGACATGGAACATTGTAGAATTTTAACCAAATAGAACGAATAAGTCACTTTAATTGTAAGTCCTGTGTCTGACCTTGGTTGACCACTACCAGCACCCTACTTGATAACCCCATACAGGCCAGGGAAAGAAGGGAAAAAAATAATAAATAAAAACTGAAGGACAAACAAGTTTTCCATTCTTGTGAGGTAAGTCTAAATGTCTATCATACCACACCCACAAGAGTCTCACCCACTTCCTCCTCCCATCCCACTATTAACCATGTCACTTGCATTTCTTTCACTCAACCTCTCCTTCCCTCAATAACCTGTTTATCACACTGGACAGACTTGCATTCCACAGATAGAATTTCTGAATGGTAAGTGTAAATAAATACAAGCCACATGATGACTGAATGGAATTTACTAGTCTGAGTTAACATCACATGACCAGGTAAATGTTAGACCCTCTGAAATTATTTAGCACTGCATTGAACAGTGGTTGGAATTTAATACTTACTAAAGTATTACATTACAATCACACACACACACACACAGAAATGCTAAGAAAGATACAGTTCACTCAATTGCAAATCAGAATGCAATGCTAATCATTTACATCTTTTTTCACTGAACTAGTAGTGATGCCAAAGTGGCACTATTTTGTTAATTTATTGCTTTGAGGAATTGCTTCACTTTCTTCAAAGTCTTGTTAAACCCCTATTTTTATTTTTAAGCAGATAGATGGTCGCATATTTAACAAATAAACCTGCAGGTAGAAGATGAGGTGTGCAGACTAAGATGAGACAAGCAGTAGATTAGATTACCAGTTACTGACTGCAGAACTCATGAGTCTGCTAGTTTCAAATTAGAAAGTAACAAAGATACCAAGTGCCTATCAGTATGTCAAGTAAAGGCTATTGGTCAGTCTTTGTCTGTCTTAGTCCTGTTCTTCAAGGTTCTCGCTGTCTGAGCATTATCCTTGATCACCTCCCTCATCTACTTCACATCCCCTTAGACACACCCACTCCACATCCCCTAGACACACCCACTCCACATCCCCCTAGACACACCCACTCCACCTCTTCCCTCCACTCTCCTCACATTGTGTAGTCTCTTGACTGCAGCTTATCGTGGAGTGCCTTCAGAGCTTGTAGCTTCTTGTGATACTCTTGCAGTAGTCTGCCCAACTTCTGGTTCAACTGTACATACATACAGACCACAACGAGTTACTACAGGAACTACAAAACATTTTAAATGGATTTCTTCAAAGAATAATTTTTAACATCTTCATTAGACATGAGTTGTGAGCGTATTGCGTTTTGATTGCACAACACACAACAACAAAACTTTACTTCTAACTAAGAACATTTCCAATGACCATATGAACAGATGTGCTGGAGACAGAGAACTACCAAAACGATGCATAGATGGTTACAAGCACATTTAACTTAGAGTATGTAATACTCAATTCCAATCAAAGCTGGTCCCTACAAAGACGGGGCTAACATAATCAATTCTTCCATAGCCCATGTTGACAGGACCACGTGGGTCTCACACATGTGTGATGTAATAAAAAAGCCGGCATTCAATGAATTCAATTCTTTGCTTTGTCTATTGAATGTCAGCCATCTTCCTGCAAAAAAACAAACCAAAAACCACACCAATAAGGCAACACCACATGCACTCCGCTTGGACACATGCACCTCTAACCTCAGATTAGATTTAAAAGAAGGAACAGTTTCAATTACTTACAATCAATAGCCGAGCATGACTGCCTATGGCACAAACCCCAGAAACTTAACAAACAGGCTCAACCTCCAAGAGCACATTAAATTCAAATACTTGCATTGGGCAGGGGTAGTTCTGGTGGCAGCAGTTAATGAAATAAAACAACCCAGCAAGCACTTATAAGTGAAGTATTCAATTAGCTTCAACCACACCGTTTCTGTGGAGTGCCCTATAAGTGTCTGCAAGACCTGCTCTTCCTGAGCAGGTGGTCTGACCTCGCTGAACCACTGCTAAGACCACATGTACCTATTGACCTCATCAAGCAGGAACACTGCCAATCTCCAACTCCTGCCCCACAATAACAACACCAAACCTGTCTGTCAGCCAACTGCAAGTTTGACAGATAGAAGATAAAAACTTCCACATTTGTGAAAATGACCTAACCAGTACTCTATCACCCAAGTACCTTCAATGTGTCACTATAAATCTCTTCTTCTTTTTGTTTAGAAAGTGAGCCATGTCGTGGCCTTGCAGAATGCTAACTCAGCACGGGTTAGAGGTAGGGATGCCCTGGGCCCCCAAGCTAACCAGAACAATTCCCATTAGGGTGTACCATTAAGTGTGGGGGTTACCTATCTCGTGGGTATGTCAGTATTACTCATTTCACCTCTCCCTGCCCACCACAATTTTTGGAAGCAAATATAGTACAGTAGCTAAAGTCGAATTCTATGAGTAGTGAGATTATAAAACATGCATGTGACCCAACACTGATCAGTGTGAAGTATACACTCTCGTATTGGCACGTATATCAAAGTAATATGTTTTTTTTAATGGGTGTGGCTAAGTCTAGCAGTGTTTTCCACCACCACCAGCGGAAAATCCTGTATGCACCCTGTCATTAGAGCTGCATAATTATGCCTGTTAGCCAACATGGTTCCACCCACCTTTTCATGAATGAAGGTGTGACGACCGAGTGTACTGCAAGGCATTTATTTCCTAGCCCAGGAAATAAGAATACAGGATTATTACAATCAAGTTACTGAGGCAGTTTATTTATGTGTATACAGCCACACAATAATTTCTCAATAAGTCTCGAATAGCATGAGGGGGGGGCTAGAAAAATTGTGGTATCCATTGATGCTGGTCACATGATGATTTTTGTGGATCACACATATTCAGAAAATACAAGACCAGACCTGAATTCAATGCTATTGGGGTTTGCAGTAGTTAGCTGTCTGCATAAATGCCATGCTGGTTACACTATTTGCATGATGTATCCTTTGCTATGCTCATGTTTTCAATTTAGCAATGGAGGTATGAAAAGATTTATTTGGCAAGTGAGCAAGACTTTACGAGGAGGAGGATGAAGGGGAGGGGAAGGGAGTCTGTGATAATGTGGCACACCTTACAGGCAACATGTACATATATACATGTTAGACACAGCCTACTCAGCACATGGGTGATGTTTTAATCTGACCCATTTCACTCATCATTTGTGCTGAAGCCATTTTAAGTATATTTATCCACAATACCATTGTACATACACTGATCAACTTGGAACACACTTTTTATTAAAGCTAGTATTCGAATAAGGAAAACAAAACAAGTAATACACAAATATAACACTATGCTTGAACAACATTAAAAGATGGTTGACAGGAAATTGAGGGTAAAACAATAAAAAAGACGCAAACGTTTGTGCAGAGAATATACAGTTTGTTTTTGTCAGCTAAAAATTGATAATTAAGTACTAATTAGATTAATTAGTCATAAATAAACTGAAAAATTGACATAATATTACACAAATACTAATTAAAACTTATTTCAAAAGGAAACTGGTAAAGTGTAAAGAAACCATTATTCTAACAGTTCAAAGAGTCCTAAAATGGGAGACCATTAACAACTACAACTCCAGAGTTCAAGAGGTGACAGAAACTGCAGCTATATAAGAAGATGGCGTGTTTCCTGACTGAAGCCTCTAGTCAAACATGACATCCCTTCAAGCACACATCAAAGAAGCTAGCAAGGTGTTGTTTGTTGTTGTGTAGGTATGTGTGACAGTCCTGAAAATAGTGAGAAATCATTGGATGAAACAATATAAAAAAATCCAAAACAGCCAATAACAAAACAACTTCTAAAATCTATTACCCCCATATCTAGTTCTCTATTTAGTTCTCAAGAAAATGAGATAAGAATTGGAGAGGGAATTCTTTTAAGCTTTTTGGGGAGACTTGAGGGCCAGCCGGGATATTATTGTAGTGTCATTTCAATCGAGTTGTTAGGAACAGTTGCTACGTCCTAAACTAGTTAGGCAATGCACTTCACACCATCGATAGTGACGATAGGAATTGGCATAGTCATCGGGAACTACCTGGGGTCCCTCAGGCCCTACGTAAGTAGTGCCCTTGCAGTACTTAGAGTGCTAATGCCTAGGGCCTTCGGGACGCTAAAACAGTAGTTCTCTCAGAGGCAGTGCTTAACTTATTGTTTACTGACTCAGTTTAGAATATTGTAACCCACCTACATCCAACACCAACATCCTGTCTATGCATGGAAAAGTTAGGTCATAAAATGAGTGACTCAAGATCAACCTGCTAGGCGATGTAACACTGATGTTATCACAAGTTCCCAAAATGACTTTCATTCCACACATTTGATCAGAAGCCTGTAATAAAATGGACCCACAGGATAGTTCAGTCATAAAACACACTTTCACAATCTCAGAAGAGCTTCTAACAATACACACACACACACACACACACACACACACACACACACACACACACACACACACACTTACTGTTGCAACCTTGCCCATATCACATCACACCAGACAGGGGTGTGGCTAGTCAGCTATTGCCAGCTGCTCTCCCACTAGTTGAAGCTCCATGGCCTAAGGTTGATAACACTTTTCTGGCAAACAAATCACTCTGGCACATTAAAGAAAAGTTAGATGTTTTCAATTAAAAACACTATCTTTGAGACTGATTGTAAAAATTTTTTTTGAATACTTAACTCTACACGGGAGAACGTTAGTTACTTCTTTTGAAACAGCTACGCAACTAGCTAGCTTAGTAAGGTATTAAGACATAGTTAGGAAATGATTGGACATGTGAGTAAGGCATAGTTCGAATGGGAAAGCAAATTATTAATACTCTTCTTTTAGACCTACGACTGGTAATAATTATTATGTGTAACATAAAAAGCACAGCAAAATGTTTATGTCCTCAGAAAATGTTCCACTCAAGATTGATGACTCGCTGAATTACTTAATGTGAATGCAACTCAGTATAAGCTGAACAAGCACACTCTCTGCATTGCCACAACTCCATCTTACACTCCTGGTCCTGACCATCTTATGGCCATGTCATGGAAAATATACATATACTACAAACTAACAATGACCAAATTTAAGAATTTAATGCAATGAAAAACATTCCAAGGCAATGCTACAATAACCAGCACACTTTGAATGGTGTGCATGTGTGTGTGCGCATGTACAATTTCACATCCAAACGTTACATAACACAATATCCCCTCAAGTTACTAATGATGCACAACTAACTAAACATATCACTGCCCAAGTGAACTATATCCAGTGATTACTGTGTAAGTTGGAGGGAGCGTAACTGGTGATAAACTAAAGGTACAAGGCCCACAATATGACCAGCATTTTCTGGAATAAAGCTGATAGAATAGAAACTTGGACATTGAAGGCATATAAATTATCTTGTTCAGCCATTAGTGATCACTTCAATGGTCGCCATCTTTTAAGATCTGCTGTTGATAGAATGACAGACCAAATGATGGAAGACAGATGTAACCTCATGTGCATGCTTGCTGAGGGTAACACTGTAACCACTAGCAACCTTGCTAATGTGCAACACCCAACCTGTTCCAAAGTAGTTTGAATATTTGCAGCTGCATGCTCGGTAGTAGCTGCAATGACCTCAAATACTCCTCTCCATAGTTACTCACAGTGGTTCTAGAGACAAATAAAAACTGCAACAACTACAACTGAATATTGGATTAAGCCATTAATGAAGGAACAGGATTACATAATATTCATATGTAGATCTGAATAGGAGTCTTCCCATATCATTTTTTTGAAGCCATGTATCTTACAAGTATTGTTGTACTAAAACTAAAACCAAAACCCCTTAGTTTTGGACATTTTACTTTTGGTAAGAATAACTAAAACTAAGCTGTAGAGAACATAAAAAAACTAAAACTAAATATTTTAGAAGACAGTAAATTTGATAATAACTAAAACTACCAGTTAGAGTGGATGACAAAAACTATAACTAAGCAATTTTTGTTGTAAAGAATTCACCTTGAAATATGTCATTATTAAAATGAAGGTATAAATTTTCATCAAGTAAATATTCTCTAAACTATAAAATATCATACTTTTTATAATATCTAAGATTTCATTGAAACGTTTTTTGAAATTATTTGGGAAAACTATCTGTACTACTTTTTAAGGAGTCTCATTATTGAAGAATTTGAGTGACAACATAAATTAACTAAAGCTAAGTCAGTTGATAATAATAACGAACTAAATCTTCTACTTGATATTGAAGAAAAACTAAAAACTAACTAAATCTTCAGAGAACATTTGGGGAAAAAACTAAAACTAAGCATTCAATGTATTAGTTTGGTATGAATAACTAAAACTAAGTAAGTCTGGAATCTCTAAACCAAAACAACACTACTACTTACAAGTAGAAAATACACATACCATTCATAAAGTATTTACACACGCACACATATGCACCATGTGGATGCTAGCACTGGCAAAACAAAAACACACACACAAAAAAACAAAAAAAAACCCGAAGCAAACCACTGATGAAATTATTAATATTATTTGTATCCTGATCAAGTATGTACAAATTCCTTATTTAGAAAACAGAACATTTGAATGTGTAATAGACTTATTCTTTCCTGCTTTGTTTTCACTTGTGGCCAATCAGCCGTCCCCCAGCTTTACTATGCACCTCATGCCGCAAGGAAATCAACCGACCACAACAGCTACTACTCTTCTGAGAAAAACTCTGCCGCTTGTGTGGGTGGGAGGCCATTTGAAGCAGCCAATGAAGTGACTCAATATCTTGACCATGCATGAAGCTCCAAGGAAATGACTTGGATTCCCTACACTCTTATGGAAACATAAAGAAGTGCTGATCTGCCTTGCTAGTAAGAGGTGCAGACAGAGGGACTAGCGTTTGTGGTAATGTCAGGCAGAGAGAGAGAGAGTGAGGGGGGAGAAGCTGGCTTCCATTATTATTTCCTTTTACTGCCATTTTACGAGCACTGAAGGTACTGCAGCATCATGTGATCTTACTATTGATGAAGTTTGAATCATCCGACATAGCAGCTTGCTCATACAACTCTTCAAAGGCAATACCAACATGTCCCATACCATAAACTTGAACAATGCACTGAAAACAAACAAAAAAGTAAACAACTGAGAGACTTCGGGTAAACCACAACAAGAAAGCAATTCTAATGTTTTGTGAGTGTCAAGGAACTGAACAATTGACAAAATAATTGCTAATATTAAAAATGAAAAAAGTGCAAGCATAGAAGTATAGTAAATTAGGTTCTACCAGCACGTAACAAAAACATTTTATATGAGCAGATATAACGTAAGTAATAATGACGATGAGAACAATCAACAACAACAACAACAATAATACCTGTGAGTGTACCGGTTCTACTTGGACAACCCTGAGACTACCGTACCGTCTTAAAGCCACCCAAGAGAATAATTTAATTCAGAACGGCACTACTCCATGAAGAATGTTAGCCCATACCTTAAATAAGCTTATCTAATGGCCCTTATCACTCCAGCTGCGAGCACAACACTGCATTAGAATGCTGGGGCAATACAGCCATGCTGTAATAGACCTAATGATCCAGAAACACTCAAGTAGCTGTAAAATTGACTCACGATTCACACATCATTATCTCCATCCCATAACTTCCAGATTTAGAAGGCACCTTTGAACATACAATATCACTGGAGCAACACTTTCCAGTAAAACATAATATGCTATGTAAATCAAACACTTGTTGTTGCGCTCCAGGCTTCATTGATGTTTCTCCATATTGTAGCCGTTGCTACGTTCCAAAACAGTCAGATTAGGGTATTGTGAATGGGCAGCAGTTAGGAATCCTTGGCCTGGGGCAGCATCCAAACAGATACATAGCTAAAGGCCTCAAATTCCCAAAACGCTGCAGATTCAGAATATATATATTTTTTATTTATATTATAATATTAGTATAAATAATGCACACACACACACACACACACACATACACACACACACACATACACACACACACACACACACACACACACACACCATGAGCACAAGATCCAAACTATACATTTACATGTATCGGAAATATTTTTTCCTTAAAATCAGGAGAGGTGTGTGTGTGTGTGTGTGCGTGCGTGTGCGTGCATGTGGGGGAGCAGTAACGAAGAAATGATAATGAATATCATTAAATATAGCTGAGCCGATATTCAAAATATCTTACACAAATTCATGTTACTATTTTAAGACTACATTTATCTGACAAGCATGCATACACATGCACATACATATCCATGCACATGTGCACACACCAACAATAAAAACCATTCATCTAATGAGTAAGTGCGTGCATCTGCTATCCACATGATGTTCTCTTCACCAGTTATGGTAAAACCTAGTTAATAATTGATACACTAACCAACACACCGCCACATTACCGGCACTCAAAATAGTTCACACTTGGAATCATTAACTACTACAATTGGGGAGGGGTGGGGGGGGGGGGGGGCAACCCCGAAGCAAATAAATTATCTTCAAGCACATATTATTGATTTAACAAGACAACAACAACAACAACAAAAAATGCTTCCTTTGGATGCAGGCAGCCATACTAGACTACATTTGACCTCACTAAACAATACCTTGTTTCTCCCCGCTACAGATGAGCAGACAACTCCAGCACGCACACATTCCTGAATCACAATGGATCCCTCGTCTTCCTGGCTAATGGATTGTAAGATACAATAGCTACACTCACATTCCTCGCATTCCAAGACCAAATAACTACCACCCATTACAGCCAAGCTACATCCTAGGAGCAGGCATTTCATAGCAGGTAATTGTCACGCAGACCTATAACAGTTGGCTGTCAAACTCGTGCACTCGGCCAAGAGTAATCCACCAATCCTAACTGGCCAGAATATATATATTATATATCTGAGCAAAATGGTCCAAGAATTATTCAGCTTGGGTCCAAGAATCTGCTAGGTACTAAAAGAGCTTAGAGAATGTTCCAGGAACTTCACAAAAGAAAAAAAAAAAAGAGTACAACTTCTACATAATATTATACACATATTTTAACTGCTTCATCACGATCATCACCATTATTACTATTATTATTATTATTATATTATTACTATTATTATTATTATTATATTATTATTATATATTATTATATTATTATTATTATTATATTATTATTATATTATTATTATTATCATTATTATTATTATGTAATAGTTAGAGCATGTGCGCTTAGGTACTGGTGAATTTAGTGCACACAGCCCTCGGGCCTAACTATTTTAGATCCCGTTTACGCATGCCCAGTTTCCACTAGCAACTTTGTTTATCAGCATTTTCGCAGAAATGGCTAAAGGCAAAAAATAGTGCACACTTACCAAGTTAGTACACCTAGTAACAATATAGCAACAGGATCTAATATTATTGTTACTACTACTACTACTATTATTATGGTTACTACTACTACTATTATTATTAGATGTATTCTCTCTCTTTCACAGGCTTTTTAAAACAATGCAGAATTAAAAATATCTGGTCGCCACCGGGAATAAAACCCAGGACCGCTTGTATAGTGCACAAGCAAGTGCCTCTTGTGTACTATACAAGCGGTCCTGGGTTCGATTCCCGGTGGCGACTAATTCTGTATGCTTAAAAAGCTTGTGAAAGAGAGAGAATACATCTAATGAGTAAAAGAAGGCTGAGAAAGAAATTGTGAAGTGATTATTATTATTGTTACTACTACTATTATTATTATTGTTACTACTACTACTACTACTACTACTATTATTGGGCATGCCCAGTAGCATGAAACACACTCAATGAGCACATACATGCATATTTCACTTACTCGTGTTCATCTTCAAACTCTCTGTCTGTTGAACTTTCCCGACGATATCCATTGGGGAGGTGTAATACAGGTCTGCATGTGTCCTTGCCCAAACTCTGAACCCGCCTTACTTTAGAAATGACTTCAGGCGATGCATCACGACCTAGCAAGAATGTGATGTGAATGTATAATGCATTATATTTCAATTGGGATAGGACTTACTAGATGGTGTTTTGGACTTGAGTCTTCTAAATGATCCACTTGGTTTCCTGGAAAATACCAGCCAAGCACACACGTGTTTACAGGTATTGAACAAGCATTGTATACAAGCTCTAATCTAACCCATGCTAATGGTATATATATATATCTCAAACATGTGACGACCTTGTCCCTTTACCTAATATGCTAATATACAGGTATCAATTTAGCTCAACCCCATATCAAATACAAATTTAGCTCAACCCCATATCAAATACACTACATGTATGACAGTGTAGAGAATACTTCAAGATCTGTATGCCACTAATCT
>WLWI01001758.1_pt1 | contig 18681 bp, 3 predicted proteins | sample 6701501 | NCBI WGS metagenome assembly WLWI01 (sample SAMN12718690, study PRJNA515312) | sponge metagenome | isolation source: marine sponge | host: Mycale hentscheli | place: New Zealand: South Island, Marlborough, Capsize Point | collected 2014-11-01
CAGAATGGAAAAAAAATGTATGAAAATTTCAATATCAAGGTGTTGGAAGCAGTGCAAGCTCCCAAGTCTTCATCATCAAGTACAGAAGATTACATGGATTTAACAATCAAACAAGATACTCCAAATGAATATGCTAAAATTAAAGCTGCTAGAGAGAAGCAGCAGTTTGCCAACACAATTTATGAATTAGAATGCCCAAAAAATGTGAAGAAAATTTTAAAAATAAAAATACTCATTAATTGGGGGAACAAAAACTGTAGATATAATTTTATTTTACTCTTCCCTTTGATTTTGATATTATTGTGCTCTGCTTTCATTGTGTACAATTACTATCAACTGAGATTATTAACAAAGCAAATAAGAATTCTTGATGATAGGGAATCCCACCGATTTAAAGAAAGTTCAAATAATATTAGTGATATCTATCAAAAACAGATTGATCAGGAGAAACAAGTTAGTACATCAGCCATGGTGAAGAGATCTCAAATTCACAACTTAATTCAAGAAGGTCTGAACAATTTCTTTGACAACATTGGTTTATATGAAGACTACCCTATCAATTCATGCAGATATATAATGGTTTTTCATCCATATAAGCAATCCGATTACTACTGGATAAACAATCAGCAGAATCAAGTGATTCAAGTGTATTGTAGCCTGAACCCATCGTGCATTTACTTTTATAGGCTTTGCTCTGTTAGCTCGATGAGAATTACTAAACTGAATAAAATTCAAAATAGAGCTCAGTGTTTTCCTGGACTGAAAAATTACCCAAGAAACACAAGTTCTTGTGTTACAAAGTCAGATTCTGGTTCCTGTTCATCTACCTTCTTCTCTACCTACAACATTCCATATTATAGAATACATTGTAGGATCAGAGCTTATGGAGTAGGAACACCAGATGGATTCAGATCCTCTTCACTAACTATCAATGACAATTATGTAGATGGGATTAGTCTCACTGCTGGTAGTATTGCTAATAGACAACATATCCATACATTTGTGCCTAAATCTAAATGTAGCCTCACCAACAGGCCCTCATTTGTGTCCTATGATTATGACAGTCTACCAGTTCTAGGAAAAGGATCAACACCATGTTTTGAATCCTCGTGCTCAGAATATTTCTCCAAAACATTAGCCACACCTACCACAGAAGATGTAGAGATGAGAGTTTGTAGAGATTAGTCCAGGAGTGATGAAGATATTATCATAGAAGATTTAGAGATTTATGTAACATAAACATACTTCAAAATACAATCACTCTTACAGTATTTTAATGTGACATACTTTTGCCATTAATTTTTTTATATAATTTGGACAATTTTAAGAGTGCATTAATTCCTGATGTTTATTTTGTAATGAAGAAACTGAGTTGTAAAGAAATTACATGAACTTTTTTAGCTTCAAAACTCTCATTTCAGGGAAGCCAGCATCCATTGGTTGTACTTAACTATCTCATGGTATATTTTTGCATGGATTTCAGAACCTTCTGAATTCCAGTGATTTTATTGATTGGAAACTAAATATACCTCATATTCCTAAGGTCAATTCAAGTCTAAAGGGTCTAACTAGGAACATTCAATTTTGTATTCAATACTGACCTTTATAATATATATACTTCTTTTTCAAATTTATAGTAATTTTTTTTACAACACCATACCTGTTAGGTGATTAGTTAGGGAGCAGTGTTGGTATTTACTAAAATAGTATTGTAGTGGTAATGTTAATTAATGTCATCATTTCTATCATAATTACACATGCACACATAAATTGAAGTACTGACTCAGACAAGGGTGGTAGGTGCCATCTGGTAGCCATCTCTAGTTAATGAAATAATCATGAGTGTAGCCAGAGATACTGCATTGATGGTGTACACATTAAAACTTTTGTTGTTTATTTTTTAATCATGCTCTCTGGCTAACTCTGTATAATATTGATGCATATCGTTAATCATGAGCTGAGTGTTTATTCAAACATTTCGATATGTGAGAAGTCATTAAACAGATGTCCAAAATCTGATGTATAGGCCCTGCTGGATTATGCTTGAAATTTTCAGAATTACTCTTTTTTTATTAATAGTTTTGAATATAGTCCAATTAGAAATAAGTGAAATAGTGATGATTGCAGAGCTGCATTAAGTTGGTACGTTATGAAATGAATGAGTAAAAAGTATCAGTCTGTTATACAGAATTACTCAATATAGAGGATTCAATATCTAGCTAATCTTTCAGTGAAAATCTTGAATTCATGTTCAATGAATGGAGAAAACGATGCTCTCCAGCAGCTGAAAAAAAAGTTAAATTTTGAGAAACCTTAACAGATGATTGGGGGGAAATGTTGAATATGGATTACAGTATTTTAATGTGCCCAGCAGTGGGTGCACCTTTTCTTCCCTTCAAATTTGTAGGCCAGTTGGTAATAATTTACATCTTTTGTCAATTCTGATGCAGTATGATAGCTGAGTTGCTCAAGAATAGAAACTGTTTAGCATAATTCTTGAGATGACTTGCTGACTCTGAGCCTGAGCTCACAGCATTTCTAAGTATTTCAAATGTTCTTATTTTTGAAGTACAAACCCTCCTGTAATAAAGATCTACTTTATAACCACATTTCTAAGTTGTGTTCTGTAAAAGAAAACGAAAAAACATTTTTTATTTTCTTTTGTAATTACGTATTAGCTATAGAACTGATAAAGACAAGCCACACGTCTTGTTAAAATAGCTGACAACAGAGTTCCCTTTTCACATTTTGTTTGGTGAGTCCTACAGTATGAAGATGATTAAATCAATATAGTTATACTATCGTTTCTTAATTTGTGGCATTGAAGTAGTTTGTTATAACATAGACTTATCAAACTGTTGGAAAATGTAACATTTTTTTTATGTCTGAATAATAATTTATAGTCCAGCAATTATTTTTTGCTGTAAATAAACTCGTTTGGACTGTACTACTACAGTAGTTAGAGTTAGTAAAAACAAAATTGTAACTTCAGAGAAAATGAAACTATATTGTTTGTTTTTGCTGTAAATAAACTCGTTTGGACTGTACTACAGTAGTTAGATTTAGTAAACACAAAATTGCAACTTCAGAGACAATGAAACTATATTGTTCGTTTGTTCTTAAATCAAGGATACTGTAAACACATTGTGCATGTGGGTATATATATGCATGTATCAATCATTTAACATAGCATAGATCTTCAGAGGCAGAATGGAAAAAAAATATGAAAATTTCAGTATCAAGGTGTTGGAAGCAGTGCAAGCTCCCAAGTCTTCATCATCAAGTACAGAAGATTACATGGATTTAACAACCAGACAAGATACTCGAAGTGAGTATGCTGAAATTAAAGTTGCTACGGAGAAGCAACAGTTTGCTAACACAAATGAATTAGAACCGCCGAAAAATGTGAAGAAAATTTTAAATAGCAAAATACTCATAGATTGGGGGAACAAAAACTGTAGATATAGTTGTATTTTACTCTTTCTTTTGATTTTTATATTATTGTGCTCTGCTTTCATTGTGTACAATTACTATCAACTGAGATTATTAACAAAGCAATTAAGAGTTCTTGATGATAGGGAATCCCACCGATTTACAGAAAGTTCAAGTAATATTAGTGGTATCTATCAAAAACAGATTGATCAGGAGAAACAAGTTAATATATCAGCCATGGGGAAGAGATCTCAAATTCACAACTTAATTCAAGAAGGTCTGAACAATTTCTTTGACAAGATTGGTTTATATGAAGACTACCCTATCAATTCATGCAGATATGTAAAGGTTTTTCATCCATATAAGCAATCTAATTACTACTGGATAATAAACAATCAGCAGAATCGGACGATTCAAGTATACTGTAGCCTGAGCCCATCGTGCATTTACTTTTATAGGCTTTGCTCTGTTGGCTCGATGAGAATTACTAAACTGAATAAAATTCAAAATAGAGCTCAGTGTTTTCCTGGACTGAAAAATTACCCAAGAAACACAAGTTCTTGTGTTACAAAGTCAGATTCTGCTACCTGTTCATCTACCTTCTTCTCTACCTTCGACATTCCATATTCTGCAATACATGGTAGGATCAGGGCCTATGGAGTAGGAACACCAGATGGATTCAGATCCTCTTCACTAACTATCAATGACGATTATATAGATGGGATTAGTCTCACTGCTGGTAGTATTGCTAATAGACAACATATCCATACATTTGTGCCTAAGTCTAAATGTAGCTTCACCAACATTCCCTCATTTGTGTCCTATGATTATGACTGTCTACCAGTTCTAGGAAGAAGATCAACACGATGTTCTAGATCCTCATGCTCACAATATTTCTCCAAAACATTAGCCACTCCTACCACAGAAGCCATAGAAATGAGAGTATGTAGAGATCAGTCCAGGAGTAATGAAGATATTATCATAGAAGATTTAGAGATTTATGTAACATAAAGATACTTCAAAACACAAGCACTATTACAGTATTTTAATGTGACATACTTTTACCACATGTTTTTATTTTATATAATTGGACAATTTAGAGAGTGCATTAGTTCCAGATGTTTATTTTGTAATGAAGAAACTGTGTTGTAAAGAAATTACATGAAATTTTAGCTCTGAAACTCTCATTGGGAAACCAGCATCCACTGGTTGTACTTAGAATTATTCCACAATGTAAATTTCATGCCTATTATTCCACAAAAAATGCTAGCATAATCTGGCAGTGCCTACTGATGTATTGCTGAGGTTTATTACTTTTTATCAAGGTTTATATTCTTAAGAAAAATCGTAGACTGGGCACAAAATTAATTATTACACACTTAATAAATAGCTGACAAAAAAGTTCATTTTCATATTTTGTTTGGTCAGTAAAGTATGTCGAAGATGTTTAAATCAATATAGTTATACTATCATATTTTAATCTGTGAGAATATAGAAGTAATGTATGTAGCCTTCTTATTAGTAGTTTCAGTGTTTTTGACTAAAATATGGTCATATCAGCATATACAAGTGAACAGCAGTGGATATTTACAAAACAATATCATTTGATAGGGACTCCTAAAAAATTGGGAACATTTGGAGCCTATGCTAAGTTATCATGATCTTGTTTCACTACAGTTATGAAACAATACTTGATTAAAATAATAACAAACTTGGACAATTTCAAACTAATTACAACCCCAGGCTATACATTTTTGAGAGTAGGCCATGAATTGTTTGATTATCTAAACAAATAATGTGCCATTTACAAAACTAAAAGACAGAATTAATTTGGTACCACTACTTTACCTAATAGTGATGATTGCAGTAGCTCTATGAAGTTGGTACATTATGAAACAAATGAGTATAATAATCAGTCTCTCTTACTGTTATACTGAATTACTCAATATAAAGGATACAATATAACTAGCTAATATTTCAGTGAAAACCTTAAATGCCCAATGCCCCCTTACAATGTTCAATGTGAGAAAACATGCTCTTCTGCAGCTGAATAAAGTCAAATTGTGTGAAACCTTAAAAGACTTTTGGGGTGAAATGTGGATTATGGTTAAAGTATTTTAATATGCCCAGCAGTTGGTACACCTTCTGGTCTGTTGAGTATGAGACTGCAGGAAATGGTACTACTCAACAGTATAAAGGGAAATGTGAAAGTTTTGGAAGACTGGTTGTTCACAGCTCAGTGGCTACAGCACTGGTGGCTAAAGCCTGGGGTCGTGGGTTCAATTCCCTGGCTACAACTAAGATTTTTTTCATATTTTTTTAATTCTCTTTAGACCCCTTTAAATTCCATTTTCATTGGAGAGTCCTAAAGAATGAAGATGATTAAATCAATATAGTATACTATCGTATTTTAGTTTGTGAGGATGCAGAAGTAATGTAGCCTTCTTATAGTAGTTGCATGTGTGGTCATATCAGCATATACTGTAAAACCTCCGAATAGTGACCACATCCGGGACTTTTGGTCTTCTCAAAGGTTGGTCCGTTCTCAGAGGTTCTTTTGTAAATGTCATTATTTGTGATAAAGAGTTAGTGAATTAAACATACATTAATTGATGCATGTGATTGTGGTTATCTGATTGGTGTCCTGATGACAAGCATCTTACAAGAAAATTTTCTCCTGAAGTCTCAATTGCTTTCTTGTGGCTACTGGTAGCAGCTAAGTTAGCTATATCTCCACCACATTTATCTATACTTTGATAAAGATGTGCTGCTATACTGCTGGAGATGCAATTTTCTGTAAAAATTATTAAAAAACTTACCAGAATAAGGGGATTGTTTGAGGAAGTATTTGCAGCTACCACACCAGTCTTTATTTTGGTAGTAAGTCAGGTGATTTTCCTAGTAGCTTGCTGTCCTGTGGATATTATTTCCTGCACTTTTCGTTCAGATGAAGATGGTGCTGAGAAATTGGTCGCTGGTCGGAGATAAGAGGTGGCTGCTTCTCGGAGGTTCTAGATGCACTATATTTGTTTAGTTGCAATCGGGGGCGCATGATTTGGTCTCTCCAGGGAGGGAGGTCGCTTCTCAGAGGGGTTGTTAATAGAAGTTTTACTGTACAAGTGAACAGCTGTGGACATTTACAAAACAATATCAGTAACAGGGACTGTCCTAAGAAAATCGGGAACATTTGGAGCCTTATATGCTAAGTTATCATGATAGAGATAAAGAGGTGCAGTCCAAGTTGCTACCATAAAGCCTACATCCTCAAAGGTGCCCCACAATTATTATTATTATTATTATTATTATTATTATCTTTATTATTTTATTGTTGTTATTATTTTTATTATTAATTTTATTTTTGTTGTTATTATTAATAATATTATTATAGCAATGGTAACAACAAGAACAATTATAATTATATGATAATTATGCATTATGATAAATTGTTGTTATTATTATTATTATTATTATTATCTTTATTTATTGTTGTTATTATTTTTATCAATGAGAAACTGCAGACTACTGTCCAACAGTTTGCCTTAGCCAAACAATTTACTCAGGTGCTATGAAGAAATGATTGGGTAAAGGGTTTTGCTTCCTGGGACTACTCCACCATTCATATAAGAAATCAATCAATGAGATATGACTTGGTTTAATAGAGAAATAGGCTTCAGAAATCTGTTACAATCAGCAACACTAAACAAATAATATAAATAACGATGAAAGAAAAAATGACACAAAGAGGGATTATGTGACAGCAATTGTTTTCACTATTATTGTGAATAATTCAACTATCATAATCTCCACAAATAATAGCTACACAGCACATCACACAGTAGTAACAGTAGAATCCACATGAGAAGCACGGGCCACAAAGCATGTAGAAAATCAACAGTAAAAGGAGCCTCAATAGGCCCAAACCACGACAGTCATACCAGGCGTGCGAGGAGGCATATCTAAATTATGATACATAAAAAATAGAAATAGAAATATATAGCTAAATTAGTAAATGAGAGTGTATTAATTCAAGTGAGATTCAGAAAAATCATTTATTTTGTAAGTAATCTAGAGCAGACTGAAAGCCAAACTGTGGACTTAATTTAAAATGAGCTTTAACGACTTTAATGATTGCATAGTAGTTAACCCTCAGCGCGCATGCGCGAGAGGGTTATAGTAGTCGTCCTGTCTGTTTGTCTATCTGTTTGTCTGTTTGTCATGCTCTGATTTTGGAGAATACTGACAATTAACAGTTGATTTAGGTATGAACTTACTCAGGACGAAGATTTAAGACCTTTTATTGTGCTACTTTTTTTAATTTCGGGGTAATCGTTGAGAAAACGCGAAGTTTTCAGCTCCGCGGTATGTACCAGCTTTTATGGGCAACGCCCCCTAGCGCCATGTCATAATCACGTGAGCAAATAATTTCTTGCAGCCAGCGGTATTTATCAACACATCATTATCCTCGTCAGAGTTTGTTTGAAAGTTACTAAAACCAGGTTAAACACTGTATTCCCAGCAGTTCGGCAATTGTGTAAATTTTGTCAATTCTTTGGTTACCTGTTATTCTCAAATATTCTCAATTCTTTTAGTTACCTATTATGCTAAAAATTATACCAGAATAATATTATATCAAGGCCTACTTGAAGGGAGGCTCCTGGGTATTACCAATCCCCCTCCTTCCAGTAGTGGTTATGGAGGTAGTATAGCAGAGTGTGGGGAGGTGGGCTTGAGCAGCTATGAATAACTAGGCTAATTATCGCTAGCTGAAACAATTTGGCATAAATATATCATATCATAATAAAACATGAATTAAGATTGTTATAATTCTTGTCTTCATGTATGGATGCTCAGGGTCTTGTATATGCCATCAGTTTATAACTTCTCTGGTCCTTACTTCAATAAGTTATGCTGTTATATGCAAAATTCCTTCAATGATTAGTTACACTATAATATTGACAACAACTAATATAATATCATGAACTGAAAATTTAAATGAAATTTGTTATTATACTCTGACTGTCTGAAAAACTGGACATTGTAGCTCATTGTGGACACAAAGTATCGGTTTCTTACAGAGGACACAACTTTTGGTGCAAATAAAAATACGTAGTCAAACAAATTGAAATCATGGGACAATTCTAACCAAATTCTAAAAGACATTCTTTATGCTGCAGTGGGAGTCAGGTAAAGTTTGTTAGGTCTCTAAAGACGTAACAGCTACTCATTAGCGAGTGAATGCTGCGTTGTATTTATGACGGTTGAAAAACTAAAAAATAAACATTATGATAAGTTGGAAACTTATTGTATTATCACTTACCTAATACATTATCTAACCTTAAATTTCTGTTATAAGATCATATGTTTGTAGTAAAGATCTTATGTTTCTATAATAATAGTTGGAAATGCTTAAAAATGTTTAATATGCGCTTGGACATGCCATTGAACTATTCACTTCATTACTTGACATTATCCTGTTATATTTCCTGTTACCATTTTTTGTCTTATGTTCTGTAAGGGGCCCTGCGCACCTTTTCCTGTTTGCCATTCTTTAGTCTTATGTTCTGTAAGGAAGGCCCTGCGCAGCCTTCCTTTGTTCTTTTGTTTGTAAAGGGGCCCTGCGCTGCTCTTCTATATAAGTTTGCATCATGTTATTGTTCGTGTCGGATTGAGATTCAGATTTTGCTATTAAAATTTAAACACAGTCACATAGCTTAATCTCTAATATCTGCACTAGCTAGTGCAGCTCCACTGTGTGTGCTACTCATGCCGATAATATAATACGGCACAACTAGTCTCAATTGAACTTTTATTATAAGCCTTCTTAAAAAACACAGTGAGTATTATTTGGAAATTAATACTGAGATTTGGGATACATTAACCAAACTGTAATTCATTTCAAGATGCGTACATGAGTTTAGTTAGAAATATAAAATATGGTTTAAACTCTATAATGGGGGCATGAAGAATACATTTAGTTAGAGCTTAGTGTACAAGATAAGGCAAAACTTTTTTTATCAGAATAAACATGACTTAATAATTGCAAAATTATCCAATATTTGTAGGGTAACTCTTCAACAGCATCTATCACATATCTAACTAGTTCTATAACAGCTACAGCTGCCTTGTTACATAGACAGATAATAATAAAAAATATAATACTCCTTTTGTTGTTAAACTAGTCATTTATTGGTCTGTAGTTTAATCACTTGAAGTTGTATCCCCCAAAAATAATGTCTGCACTAGAGACATCATAATGTCCAAATAATTTTTTTCTTCACTTACTTCATCTATGATTCTTGACCCAATTCTCTTACTAACAATAAATTGATGCATTAGTAGATTGTACACGAGTGAATGCAACACATATGTGGTACTAGTGCTCTCTCAAAACTGAAAGACATAAATAGTACAAATTCCATCTTGGTAAAAGGCACAGACTACAATTCCTATCAAAATGCCAACCATTAGCAATTTTGAACAACTGGCAGGTCATTAGATCTGACTTCACACCAAAAAACTATGTACATAATTTTAAATAATAACTCAAGTTTAGTTGTATTAAACTCAACAAGTACACAGGACATGAATACTTGACTAGCATTCCATAGACAAGTTATAAAAAACATGCCCACTGTATTGGACAAACTTTTAATAATGAAAGTTTATAAGTATCCCCAATCTAATATGAGGGCACCTTTTATTTAATTGTTTACACACTTCATTAGTGTATAAGTTGCAAGGGTGTAAATGTATGAGCCAAACAGATCAATATGTCATAACATCAAACATATGCACCTTGAAGTTGTATGTGATGTAGCTACAGCAAGAATACCTTCCCAGGAAAAAAATCTTAGAAAAAAATATGATTTTATACAATGTCTGATCTCAGCTATAATATAATCTTATAAAAGTACAAAGTACACATTCAACTTCCACTGGTACTTCATGATTGGTACTTCAATTTTGATTTTGCAAGTACATATCTGATACTAGTAGCTGTTCTTTTATCAGACCACTGATGCATAAGCAAGTTAAAATTGCAGATAAATAGTTGAATTTAATGATACAATAACCTTGGAATAGGAAGGTGAAGTAGTGAAGTAACCCTTTCCATAGACAAGCAAAAACAAAAACAACTTTTAAGCATATTAATGCAGTCCTAATTCATCTTCCTGATTGGCGTGACCATATAGTCGGTTGCTTATACGTCAAATGAATCTTCACATAGTTGACACATAGGTAGCCTGATATATGCAATATTTTCTTGTTTCCCAATACGTGCAGCTATATAGTGTGCTTGTTATTATAGGATTATATTAGCTATAGTCAGTAGGTTAAAGGAAGTTTTACCATACCTATAAGGTAAGAAACAGCTGTAGTAATGAACAAAAACACCTCACAAGTTGCATGATTACTGCAAATACTCCTAAAAGAAGAAAAATAGTAATGCTTGCAATGTATATACATATACAAATATATACTTAAAAGTATTCACTATTATTCCAAATTTAGTCCAAATACTATCTAGCTAGTAGTTAATTGTTAGCTGAAAAATGTATTGGCAAGCTAAATCATAGCCAAGTTATAAATTAGGGCTCTAGTCATAATACTCTACTAAAATGTGTGCAACAAATTAAATTTAAACCCTAGCAGCTAATCCTGAAAGCAACCTGCTGCTTTCCTCCATTTGCGTTATGGTATAGAGAATCGGATAGAATCTCTTTATCTTTTTGTTTGAAAATATAAATGTAACTTAGCTTTAAGGCTTCCTACATACGTTCAGGTTCTGACTCAGTGGGGTGAATAGGGTGGCATGTCAACTCTTCCCACTCTAAACTCTAATGGTATTCATTCTATTTTTTATTGTTAATGAATACACTAATGAGGATATTGTCCTGTAAATTTGCAGGATAAAATTAGATGTGAGAATTAGTAATAGCACATTTGTTCAACTGTTGTGAGTAAAGCATATGCCAAAGTGGGTGTGGTAGCAACAATTAAAATTTGAAGATCACAACCCCCTTTATAAGTTTTCTAGATAAACCACTGAATTGTATTGGTCAATGGGTGACTCACTGCCTCTCAAGATCTTATTGAGGTTGGATCAGTTGCTGGGTTATTAAACCCAGCCTGCTTCCTAAGTTGTCAAAGATACCTAAAATAACAGGATAATTGGTTGATGTCGTTGACAACTATAAGCCAATTAATTATAATCTAACAGATTATTGGAAATTTTTTTTTTAAATAGCTAGCTGTGTGGGCTTGTTTTTGACCCAGAATGTTGGAATAGTTGGTAGTTTAATTATGTCCAGAGCAGCATTAAATAATCTATTGAGTTATGTCACATATACTTTAATTCAGAGCATTAAAGAAATAATACTCTAAAGATACTTACCTTCCACTATTAGTACTATACACACAATCTCCCTGCACTCCATAGAGCCGTATAAATGCACAAATTTGACCCGTACACAATGAAGCACCAAAGGTGCGAACAGTCAGCGTTACTATACAGTATTTAGCTTGCTATTACAAAGACCCAAAGAATAATTTTGGGCAGTATCAATATGCCGATGTGTAGCTTTATGTAAGTCGATATGTGGCCCGTGCAAATCGATATGTAGCTCTTGCTATCAATAGGTAGATATAAATGTTGTCTTTATAAGGAAACATGCAAAATACATTCACCTATTCAATGAGTAACTCCAACCGTAACAAATTACAGAGACCATGAAGCTAAACAACCACGGGTAGGGGCAAGAAATTATTTGCTCACCGCACGAGCACAGCGTGACAAATGGAGGCGCTATGAACAATTGCTACCTCTCACGCATGCGCGTTTAGAGTTGATGCGGTAATCTAAAAATATTGTGTATGAGGGTGTGGCTAAAGAAAAAGACAGGCGGAAACCAGCCATTCAGTTTGTGTGTCAGTGTAACTCTAACTGCAGAAACACTACAGGTATGGAGGACGGTGCTACCAAGGGAAATTGTGGCTCCGAACTCGGTGCTAAGGTGAGAAGACGTTGCAGGGTTGAAGTTACGTTGATATTGCCAGGATAGCTAGCTTTCAGTAGCGGTAAAAACTGAAGTTACTTTGATGTAACTAGCTATGCTGCAGCAGCATCTGTAAGAGCGCACCTCATACTTCAATTAGTTATAATAGCTTGCACAATCTACATACTATACTAACAGCTATTTTATGTGACAACTAAGCTACCTAATCTGATAGTTAATAGCTCCAAGTCACACTTATTTAAGCACCAAACTGTTAGTTGAGGCACAATTTTTAGTGTATAAGTAATACAGACTCTATTCTCTGGATATTGACTGGTAAAGTTAAGCAAGTGCATGTCATTACTCTCTGTGTCACTATTCTCTGTGTCACCATTATCTGTGCTCATCATACCTGACTGGGTATCTTTCGAAATCTAATCATATAGCACATGCAGTAAATTAATTAGTACTGTGCATTCAGACATTGCCACTTTTTGTTATTATTTTGTAATTTAGATTTTGAGCGTAGTTAGTAAGTTTTTCGTCTTATAAATCCTGTTTCTGGGACTTGAAATTATTCTTCTTAATATCAAAATGCTTGTTTCTTTTTATTGTTGGTATTGTTGCTCATTACAAACAGGTGATCTTTATCTTTCTTGATATTGTGTGTTTTCTTTTTATGAACTGAGTAATACAACATTGAAGTTTATATTCATGATTAAGATTTTAATTAACATAACCAACTTTAAACTTATTGTAGTATGATACAGCACCTTAATTGATTCTTTTCATGCATTGTGTAACCATTTAGCTAGTTATTCACATACTTTAGATGTAAACATTATCAATAACTTGCTCTACTTATACCAGCTCTCATCATTCTTTTTAGTTTCATTACTTTGAAGGGCAAACTGAGCCCGAAATATTATAGAATATTATTGCAGTAGTCAAATATTGGTCAACTGGAAAGTAGCTGGTGCATCTAGCCATTTGAGTACTTTAATTAACCTGGATCCCAAATATCAACTATTTTGAGTCGATTACAAACATTCGTTGTGTTTGATTACATCTAAACTTGTAAAGCTTGCAATGTTCTCCATTATTTTGTAGTTATAGCCATCAAGTATCCATAAACTTTGGTAAATGGTTAAAATTATAGTAGCTTGCTTTTATATCATTACAGCAACTTATTCCAGCAGTGTCTCTGCACTGCATATAAAACAAAAAAATAGCCAGTTTTTGTGTCTTTTTATTGAACATTTATAATAGTGACCATAGCTACTTGAAAAATATTATTTTTTAAATGAACTAATATGGGAGAGTATAATTATTATCATTTTTAAATTTTATTATTATTATCACAACTATAACTATTATTTTTATTAATACTATTTGTGGGAACCACCCACATTCAGAAAAAGTAACTTGTTTAGCTATTTATGACACATTCAGAACAAGTAACTTAATCATTATCAATAATTATAATTATAACACAAAATATTATTATTGTTTCTAATGTCACACAATTTGACACGTCATTAATGTCACTTCATGACACCACACCTGTTCTAGGAACTATGTATATTTAGGACATGCTATTTTTGCATCACCCACTGGGCATGTGAATGATTTCAAAATATATGGCTGGAGCCCATGTCCAGAATTCAGTTAATATAGCTACCTTCATTTCGATGATCAAGTGTTGTTTAATTGTTACTTTGTAAAACTCAACTTTGCCAATATGAAGGGAATTGTTGGGCTAGTACAGTGTTGTTTTAGTTAACTTCAACTAAAATCAAAACCCCTTAGTTTTGGGGTATTTTACTTTTGGTAAGAATAACTAAAACTAAACTGTAGAAAACGTAAAACTACCAGTAGAGTTGATGACGAAACTATTACTACGCAATTTTTATTGTAAACAATCCACCTTGAATTATGTCATTATTAGATGAAAATTCCCATGAAGTAATTATTCTCTAAACTACAAAACAAATATCACACTTTATTTATAATACCCAAGTTTTCACAGAAATATGCCATTTTTGAAGTTCTTTGTGAAAACTACCAGTACTACTTTCTTTAAGGAGTCTCATTATTGCATAATTTGATAGGCAACATAAATTAACTAAAACTAAGACAATTAATAGTCTACATGGCATTGAAGAAAAACTAAAAACTAACTAAATCTTCAGGGAGAATGTGGGGAAAAAACTAAAACTAAGCATTCAAGATATTTTTTAGTATGAATAACTAAAACTAAGAAAGTCTGGAATCGCTAAACAACACTGGCTAGTACATTGTGGTAGTTACTAAAATTTTGCATCAACCAAGGTGGCAGCAATCAACTTTTGCTGTCATCACTGTACACACTGAGTGGGACAGACAGAAACCCTGCCAAACCCGCCCTGACCGTGACACTATTATTATTGTTATTGTTATTGCTATTATTAAATATTATTATTATTATTATTATTATTATTAGCTACTATTATTATTATTATCAATTGCTATTACTGTAAACATTTCCACTGCTAACTTAGCATGTGGTCCTAAATTAGATCCCTTCCAATCCCAGAAACAATGGTGAGCGCCTTGAAGCTAAATGATAATAGTGGTTCAAATGTTGGCATCACAATCTAATGTTAATTGCAATTGAATGGAAGTCGCCTTTGTTCAGTTCTTTGAAACTGAGCAAGTCTTTGCCACATCTCTTCTTTTTCCTTGCATGTCTTCTTCCAGAGGTAAAAAACACCATTATTTTTGTGTCTAACTTGATATAGCTAGATAAGTTTCTTAGGACCAAATTCATGCAAACTCCTAGACTTGGTTTCAGCAGCTAAAAAAAAATTCTAACTGGAAAAGTGTAAACATGCTTCCATTAGAAATGCCAAAAATATTGAACGTAATAATTTTGATGTTCAAGTGCAGCTAATATTATTGCCCACAAAAGAGTCTGGATTTTAGCTAACTGCTTGGAAAAAGAAGTCCAGATAAGAGACCTGCTGCTATCTGTAAGAACACTGAAAATTATTATACTCCCTCTTCCACTCCCTCCTCTTGATTACCAACCTGTGCTTGTGTGCATGTCAAAGCTGTGTTTATGCCAATTCCTTGTCTTCACTACTAGATGCCATTTGTAAGGATCTACTAACTTAGGCTGCACTCCACCTTCATCTCAAATGACAACTATTATTATTTTGAATATGTGTGTTTCTATCATCTCATCAATTTTCATATTATTATAAATAAATGAAACAATTGATAATATTTTATTTAACTAGAAAGTCTATAGTAACTTTAGCTACAAGTTAACAGTGCTGTATTGCTGAATTTTGTGAATGTCAGAATATTCTTGGGACACAGTAGGTAGAATCGACTGCTTTTAAAGACTTGAAAATGAAAGAAATAATAGAATTTATGATGTCACCTTTCTAAATCTAATTACAAATAATTAATTAGTAGTTTATAAGTTGTGGAAACATTTTTTTAAGCTTATAAACATGTTCTCTAATCTTTATTAACCCTCAGCGCACATGCGCGAGAGGGTTATAGTAGTCGTCCTTATATTTGGAAGTATTTCGTTATGTAAATGTGACATCTGGATAATTACTCATTTTCTGATCTGGTTATATATTTTATTATTTTATCATAATCAGGTCCTTTCGAAGCTGAAGTTTCATGTGGTTGGTTGTAAATGTAATCTTCCTACAAGCCAAAATAAAAATAATAACAACAAGAGTATCAATGTACACTTTATACTGATGATGCAACAATTGTTTGTTTGGCAGCATCACAACACTAGCTGAAAACTGGCTGCCTTGCATGGTACATATCTTCATTTTTATAACAATACTTTTTTAATGTTGACTATAGAAGCATATAATAGCTGGTGGTTAAGTTACTGCTACTATTATAATTGCTATTATTATTGTTGTTGTTATTATTATTAATATTATATTATTATTCAGACACAAGTACAAAAAAATTAAATGATCATATTATTATTTTGATGCCAAAGTGTTTAAGTGATGATTGAGTCTTTATTTTCCACATCTTGGTCTATCCTCTCTTCATTACTTTAAATATACAAGTGTAGTTTTAGTTTCGTTTAAGTTTCACTTGATGTAAAGCTACATCTCGACACACTCTCTTTGCTCAATTTATGTATTTTTCTATCTTCAATGTTTATCATTAATATGCTCCCACATACTTCTCATACAACTGTCGTGGTTTGGGTCTCTCATTGATTAAATGCATTTATGATGCAGTGATTAAATCCAGTATTAATAACTTAACCTCAATGCACAATTTTCATATAACTGCAGTAAACACAATCTGGTCATCAAAAATGTTTTGAAAAAAAGAAGAAATTAATTACATTAATTAGTTTGAATGATTGAAGAATAAACTTGAAGTGTAATGTATGAAACAATATTCTGTAATTCGTGTTCATTAGCAGGACGTACTGCCAAATATAGCATTAGCAAATTACAGATGCCTAATTATTTATCATGATCTTTTTTCACTATGTAGTTATGAAGTAATACTTGATTAAAATAATAACAAACTTGGGACGATTTCAAACTAATGACCATAATTGTTTGATTATCTAAACAATTAATGTGCCACTTACAAAACTAAAAGACAGAATTAATTTGGTACCACCACTTCACCTACTTCTAATTACAACTAATAGTGATAGTTGGTAAATTAAGGTAAGAAAACTCATCAACATCAACATTTAATATAATAATAAAGTATACTATATATAATTTGGTTATCTAAAATATTTTGGGTAAAAAAGATCTATACCGTTAGTTTGAATGATTAAAAGAATTAACTTGGAAATGCAATGTTAAAATTATATCTAATTAATATTATAATATGAAAATAAGAATTGGAAGCAGGAGCGACATACTATGTAATGTAATGAATTACAAAAGTGCTTAATTAATTTTATAGAGAATATGATCACAGTAGCTATCATTTGAAAGCATTGGAATAGTTTACATAAGAATGACCTTAAACTAATTTAATCTGAGCTGTATAATTAATTAATTTTCTGTTCGAAGGTCTAAGAGACCTAGTCAGCAGCTAAATCAGATATTGAATCAACCACAATAAACAAAGAATAACATAACATGCAAAACCACAGTAATAAAGTAAACAAAAAAGTTGAACTCATGTAGTGATAATGTAATATATCCTATGATAGTTGAGAAATACTTTCTCTCAGGTTCATATCGAAGTTATAACAATCGTCAATATTCTTAGAACTGTATATAAGATCACTTGACTAGTTCACAATGTGTTCATGTTTGTGTATTAATTGGCCAAATCATTAGGGATTATTTGGCCATCTAAATTAAACATCTAGAATAATGTTCAGTTTCCACAACGTATATAACTGTTTTGAAAACTCAAACTCAAAGGAGTAGATTTAAACTTTGTCTTCAGTAGGTCATCAGGGTCTTAGTGGGGCAGATTATTCCATATTTTGGCTCAATTGATCAAATGGTGATACAAGCACCAAACTTTGCATATAGATTCACTTTGGGTCATTATTTGAGAAAATAACATTAGCCACGTAAAAATTCAAGATGGCTGCCATTCAAGATGGCTGTCAATTGTGAAAATTTTCATGCACTTTTTCAGTCAATTTTGTTTTGTTTCTGTGCTAATATGATTTGCACAACAATGATTCATAAGTGATCATGTATGATGTTAATTTTAATTTGTGGGTTGTCATTATTAATTGACCTTTGACCTATGACCATGTGTTTATTTCTCTCAGTGATTCAGGTAAGTCTATAGTACAGTGGCTAATGGAGTAGAATTTATTGATGGACAGCTTGTATTTGTGTAGTGTGTGTTGGTGTTTTAATAGGCATGGCTACTCCAGTATCTAGCAAATGGAAGACTGACTGGTCAAAATGTTGCCTCTGTCAACAAGACAAGAAAGAAGAGCTGAAATCACCTCCAATCTCTTATAGACCAGAGCAGGATGGCTATACTAATATTGCCACCAACGTTACACTCTTTCAGGCAATGAATGCTTTACCTATAAAGCTTGATCCAGCAAGACTTGATGAAGGAGGGGGCATTGATCAAACCTTGAGAAGGAACAATGCTAAATATCACCAGAGCTGTCGCTTGATGTTTAATAACAGTAAGCTAAAAAGAGCCCAGAAAAGAGCATCATCTGCAACTGATGAAACAACAGATGAATTGCCTAGCATAAGGAAGATCCCAA
>WLWI01001762.1_pt1 | contig 18650 bp, 10 predicted proteins | sample 6701501 | NCBI WGS metagenome assembly WLWI01 (sample SAMN12718690, study PRJNA515312) | sponge metagenome | isolation source: marine sponge | host: Mycale hentscheli | place: New Zealand: South Island, Marlborough, Capsize Point | collected 2014-11-01
ATATGCTGGTGCTTATGAGGGATTCTTCTTCAATTAGTCATCAGCCATGTTATCCTTAACAGTTCCTAGCTTTCTAATTTTGTTTAATAATATAATGCAAGAAGTTAACTAAAAACAATTAGTTAAAAGCATTTAATAGTTAACTAACAACATTTGGACCCTTCAGTAAACCATGAGTAAAACAAAGGTGTAAAAAAAACAGACCTGTAAAACTACAGTAAAACATGGTACAAGGTTTCCTGTCGAGTAAAACTAAGTATGTTTTACTGAAATGAGTAAACTATGCAGTAAATCTTTAGTGTAATAGTTCCCTCAATTTAGTAAAACAAGCACTTTCAAGCAGTTGTAGATGCCTGGTAATAGTTTCCTCAATAAAAGCACGTACCGACAAGCATCAGCGTATTATTCAGTAGTACATATCTAAGTGTAAGTAAGTATATCTTAGTACACACAACTGTATGAGCTGAGTATTATTCAGTAATACATACCTAAGCATAATATGTATATCCTAGTAATACACACAACTGTATACACTGAGTATTATTCAGTAATACTTACCTGAGTGTACTTGTGTAATACATATAGCTGTATAAGCAGTGTATTGTTTAGTAATACACACCCAGTACACATATGAATATCATATGTCATATTTCTGTTCTACATACTAAGTTCTGCATCAGTAATACAAGAGTATACTCAGTGTATTATTATATTATACACCCCTACTTCCACATCAGTATACTCAAATTTTTGCAATGGTGTATGGGAGTGTGTCAGGACACGCCCCTTGCACACATGTATGCAGATAGCTGACGTCACAGACGTGGTCCACTTGGAGACAGTGGCCAAATTAGAACTACTACAGCAACAACTGGCCAAACTCTGAGCAAATTCACATACTTTCCTTTACTTTCTCTTGTTCTATTAAGAATTGATTATGTTTGTAAACAATAACATTTTGTGTGGGAGTTAACAAATGAAGCAGAAATTTGAAGTTATAATTAAATTGTTATAATAGAATTATCCAAAAAAAAGTTGACAATGTGTAAATTTCAAATATGGGATATGATATATAAAGTATATGAATGTGCCAAAATGTATGTCCATGTAATGTTGATGAATTCAATCCATAGCAATTCTATTACACAAAGAATACAATAATTCAAATACTACAATAATAACTATACTTACTGGAGCTGTTGCTGTATTTTATCTGCCACTTGTCTACAATAGTCCACTTGAGACAATACAGTAACAAACTCCTTGAGGGCAGTAGGTCTAGTTGATAAGACTGTACGAATGCTACTCAGAAGGTTCCTTGTCTTCTCTACATCAATCCAGTTCTGACGTTGAAGGAGCTGGTCATACATGTCAGGAGATATGAGTCCAATACTGTAGCAGTGATCAGCTACTGTCATAACACAAGGCTTCACTGAGAGGACCAAGTCAGGATACACACTCAGAAATATACTTAAGCTATTGCCACCTAATAATAAAACATTTATAATGATAGGAATTAAAAACAATAACTTGACTTACTTTCAGAGACCTCTACCACAGGATCTTTCTTCTCGTATTTCTAAAACCAAATAATATCATTGTTAGTGCAAGTTAGAATACATAGTCTATTTCTGCATACCTGTCCATACCAAATGAGGTGTCTATTGGTGAGTACAACTGCTTGTGGATAGTCTGGATTGAAGAGACATGTCATAACCTTTGGAATCGTGTCTGCACCATCCACCACTCCAAGATGATTTTCTCCTTCATGTGAACGGCAGTCAAAGGCAAACTGGTAGTCCATGGAGCTGTTGTAGTTCATTCTGGAACTAGCCTCCTTTAGAGTGTCCTCTATTTCTTGTTTTAGAGAAATACATTCATGGTGAATGGAGTCTTGGAAAGTAGGATCACAAGAAACTACGACTTCGAAATATTTAGATTTCGATACAAAAGACACGTGAACTTTTATTGTTCCATACAAAAAGTGCACCATGTTTTTCTTGACTCCTTCTCCAATGAAAGTGAAGGACTTGTTGGATACGAGACATGCCATTGCAGCAGGAAAGAGTCCCATAGGAGTAAACCCACTACTGAAGTACATCAAGAGAGGTTCCACGATACAAGATCTGCAGGATTCATTGTGGAATAGGTCAAGTTCCTTTGCACTAGTGTTTTCTAACACGCAAGGCATGATGTATTCTTTCTCTTCTTCTAACACTGAGTTAGTATCAGAAGATTCGACTGACACAATCTCAGCTATCAAGTGAAGATATGCAAGCAAAGCTACCAGTTGCTCTGGTGGAATCAGATCTCCTGAAATGTCAGCTGTAGCTGTCTTCAAATCTGTCATAGTGAATCGACCTGTCTTTCTGAATCTCTCGGCTGTAGCCTGACCTACGCTATCAAAGCTCATGGCTTTAAGAATGACACCAGTGATACTGTCATACACTACCTGGATGTCTATGATGACCAGGTCCTCCAAACCAGGCACACTGGGGAAGTACATCAGAACACCGGCATGGTGGTGAAGAAACCACAGAGCTGCTCTGGTCTCGTAGGGTGTCATATTGAAGGCATGGGACAAGGCCAAGCAGGTCTCCAGGCTGGCTGTCCTCACTTCTCTCATGCGAAGACACAAGCTGAACAGAAGCCACACGGCTGGAATTTTCAGCTTTTTAAAGTGTTTCTCCATGGCATTCTCCAGTAGCTGATGCAAGTGATCGATCTCTTCTACTCCGCCTCCCATGTTGTCTAAAGAAACAACAAGCTTGTCTTTTGAGCAGAACTGAACTATGCCTTTTTTGTAGGAGTCAGTGTCTCGAATCACTTTTTGAAGCTGCGCATCGACTGTAGCGATGACTTCCTCAGAAACCTTGTCTTTGTGAGTACCCACTATATACACTACTGACTTGGAAGACTCCAGTATCTCACCAATGGCTGAGTTGTCTGCTCCTGGCTGAGGTTGAAGATGGGTGGACGAACTGAAACAAGATATACTGGCCAGAGTACGCAAAAGCATCTCTTGCAGAGTAAACTCTGATTTCTCTGGTGCAGTTGTCTCTCCTGAAGCTCTCTGATAAAATACCCGATACTCCTCACCTAGTTGGAAATTGTAGCTAAAGAACAGCAAGTAGAGGCCAGGTCCTATGGTGAGTGCTGGTAGCATGTCCATCAGCTCAGGCTGACCTCCGGTGTCCTCCATTCTCAAAAAAGCTTTAAAAGATTGCTTCACATTTTCTGCAAAGTGTGGTTGTTTGGACACTGTTTCGAATATGGCAGCTATTTCAGAATAATCTGGTGATGATACTGCCTGATCAGCTGGTTGGTCATGTGTTGTTGAGAGTGGAGTGATTTCCTTATGCCTGGGTTGCCTATTTTGGGTAAAAGATTTCAATCTTGCCATCATCTTCTGCAATAATGAAGGCTGGGGTGGCTCTTCAACAGAGTGAGACTGCAGTGTACTGCTAGCCTGACTGACCTCTGACCTGGTGTCACTACCTCTATGGGAATCAGCTGTAGCTTCTGAAGTGGATTCAGTTTCAGAAGTGGATTCAGTCGCCAGACTATCTTTGAGAGTGTGAAAGAGTAGAGAAGCTTCCTCAATGAGATTCTTTACAATGGTCCAGTTTATACTTCTTTCTGCTGTAGTTGGATCAGACTTGCCTTGGACTACCACATTGGAGCAACACTCCACTGTGCCTGTGCTGCCATGAATCTGCTCCTCTTCGTTTGCTGACAGAAGATCTATGATCTCTTTCTTTATTCTCCTGAGAGTTGTACTCTTGCCTTGTCTTGGAGGACCAAGGGACATAAACTTTAAAGACAGAAGCTCCAACACTTCCTTGGAAACAATGAAGTGTTTATATGCATCTTCATATTTTAGAACTATTAAACATAAAATAAAATATGCATTATAAAATATTGCAAATAAAACACAAATTAGTTATTACAGTCTCATTGGTTATACCATACAAGTAACCCACACACTGCACCAGTACCATTAGCTGGCTCCAGTGATACAGAGTGTGGGCAGCTGGCTTTATAGCCTGGAGCTAAGCCAGTAGAAGCAGCTGCCAGTAGAAGCAGCTGCACTCTAGCACTTGCAATTTTGGCAAAGACAATCAATTACCTTATTATAATATCATAATTAATATAATAAATATTTAGTTTTAACATAATTAACTTAATAATAAATAATAATTTTATAGTTCTATTATAGTATAAGTTTTTAATACCTAACTTTAGTTTCCCATATAATCTATTAATGGGTCATTCTAAAGAGAAGCCAATATCACTGAAGGCAAGATGGCTTTCTAGAGATGCTGCTATTTACTTACACTAACCTGACAGAGTTCCCTTGTATACTCCATCTCTAATAGCAACCAGCAACTGTCCAGTAGACAAGACTGCAGTAGCTATATATCCATCATTATCCTTCTGTTCTGGTCTATCTCCCTCACTAGTAGTCTCAATCCAAGTCTCTGTCTTGTTGGAGTAACTGCTAATGGTAGAATATCCACCAATGCCGATTAAATTCGATACATAGGAGACGATAGAGAAAATGGCAGCAAGTGTGGTTACTGTCCTCCATATTGTTTGTCTTCTTGTCCTGACATTACTAGCAGGTGCTATGATAGACTCTAGACTGCATATAAATAGAACAACTCTCTTGAAACCTCCTCCTGTGAAGTAGAAGTTGCCTTCATGGAATGTTGATCGCATGTCACTGCATGAAGAAGGAAGTGAGTCTGCAGTCGTCCAATGGTCGTTGAGTAGAACTTCCACTACATCCAAGTACTTGTCATGTGAGCCACTCCCACCAGCCACGACCAGGACCTCTGGTGATCCTCCACTAATTGATGATGGCCAGTAGCGAGGAGTAGGCATGGCATGTAGCGATGGCTTCCAGTCTAGACCAGTAGTACTAGTCAACAGAGAGTTAGTGAGTTCATCAGTGGAGGGATGCAGTCCACCAACCAATACAAACTTAGACTGGTAGGTAGTTAGGGACGAGCCTCCATATGGTGCACTAGTAGTAGTCCATGAGTGAAGGTCAGTAGAGATGTGAAGTGTGCGATAATTAGAATCCATAACTATGACTTTATTCTGTAGTACTGCACATTCTACAGGCTGGACATACTCACTCCATGTATGGCAGTGCTCCCAGTGAAGTGAGACTGGAGGATGGAGATCTCTCTAAATACAAATAAAGAAATAAATATATAATTAAAGTGATAAATAAACAAAAAAAACAGTAAGTGCTATTTAAACGACACAAACAAATTTATTCCTATATCAGCAGTTTATACGTCATATAAACATTCTATACAACTTTAAATAAGTACATAAAATACTAACAAACAACAATATTGTAATTAAACCATGTAAACAAACACACAAATAAACAATTTTACTCTATAATTTACAGAAATGTACACGCATGATAACAATAGCAACTGTGTGACATAATAACACACAAACATATAATTTCTCACACAATGCTTATGTACAATACAATATTTAGTACCTTAAGGTAACATTTATTAACGGGTACTCATTTTAGCGAATATTAGCGATTTGCCATTTTTCGCTAATATTGAAACCGCTAACAATTAATGGATGAGGCTATATTGACGATCTTTTACCTAATTTTCTGGATAGGCTGCAAGTGAGTTTCTGTAGTGCAATTGTCGGTAAACAATTTAAACATATAATTATGATATAATACAAGCTAACTAGGTAACAACATTTATTTCGCTACTATAGTCTTCTTCTTCATTGGCATTAACTTAATGGCTTCGTCGTCTTCATCGTCTTATTCCTCGCTATCGTAGATATCTTTCAAAATAGCAGCAGTGACATCTTCGAATCTGCCATCAATTGGCTCATTGTAAGTTCATTCTTTTTGGGACATGGTCAAGAAGTTATCCTCAAGGGGTGGAAAAAAGCTGGAATTGTTGACTTTTGTGATGGCAGCACTGTACTCCCACCACTGTTTATTAATAACTATTAATTATGACATTCATAACATGAATTTTTTTTATTATACTCCTGGACCATTACATTAATATTATTACTGATAATTTATGAAGCATGTGAAAAATTCTATGCATTATTACAGACAATAACCGCCAAAATTAATATCCGTCAAATGCACCATATCAGAAAATCGCCAAACTTAGTATCCGTCAATAAACGTTACTTTAAGGTATATAAAAACAATACTGAGAAATAAACAAATAAACACACAAACATACAACGGGCACAATGCGTAAATATGTGCACACAAACACAAACACAAAATAATGACATGATATTCCAAACACACAAACACATAATAAGAGAATGAGCTGTTTCTTCCTGTGCTAAAATAATGTACAGTAGGCACCAGAAAAGATAGGTTTTCAATTCTGTTCAGTAGAACGATTTTAATTGCACTGAAGGAGCTATTGTAGAAAAAGTAAAAAAGAAAGAAAATTTTACGGCAGTTGATAAAATATAGTTTTTCAGTTCGACTACGTTAAAGTTTAAATGTTCAATGTTTACCATATGCCACTTTCAGGAATGTAAAAAATGATGCTATTTTGGCTTAGATATTCTCACTACTAGAGACTCAACTGTAGCTGGTAGAAAGACTAAGAAGTAGGGACCTGTCAGAGCAGCAAGTTCAGCGAAAATCCAGTCAGTATGCTTAATCGAAGCAAGTCAGTTTTTTTTTTATTGTGCAAGCTGTTTAGCATGACCCCTATAGCATTTAGAGGGTAGTACAAGGCCTTAGCTTGCTGATATAGCTGTGGAAGAGATTCTAGCTTTTAGCAGTAAATCAACTGAAACGAGAACTTGACTAGTAAACTTTTTAATGTGACGGTACCAACTGTTAGTCAAAACGCAATGAAAAATTTTTAAAAAAAGCTTTTTTCTTTTCGAAAGACACCTGCTATGCTGTATAGAAAGCTAACACATGAACATACACATTAAAAATAAAAACCCAAAAAAATAATCTTCCTATAAAAGTGCACAAACATACAAATATACATCCCAAATACAAATTATTTGCAAATGGTAATACAGTAAATAAACCACTAACAAACACAACAACAAAAAAATTACTACAAATATATGTTGTGTTTATGTGTTATAAACACACAACTTACTATATTTCTGGAACAAACTAGACTTCAAATAGCCAGAGTAAATAGATACAAACTATAGCAAAAAAGAGAGGGATACTCTAACCATCCTCCAGCACAAAAACACACTAGCAACTGGAAAAAAGAGAGGGAAAGTCATGTCTGAGCATGCTCATGAAAAGAACCTGGTGTCTTTTTAAGAGCATGCTCAGGAACATGATTTTTACCCTCTCTTTTTTCCAGTTGCCAGTGCATTGGCTGTGAGAGCATGCTCAGACATTACTTTCCCTCTTTTTTTTTTCAGTTTAGCTAGCTGGTATCTCTCTTTATGAGCATGTTTCCCTCTCTATCCAGTTGTTGATGACTTATATATAATGATCAGACATTAATTTCCCTTTTTCTAGCTGTGAAAAAAAAATTAAGCTAAGCACTTGGCGTGTGTGTAGGTAGCAGTGTTTTCCTTTGTTTCAACCCTTTTGTAAAAGCTATACAAACAGTGGGCTATATAGAGAAGGCTGGATCTAGGCTAACAAACACTTGATTTAGTAATCAGCTAGCGGTAGCTATGCGCTCACCTCTGTACGAACTTGCGGCTGGCTTTCCGCCATACCTAGCTTACTGACTCGAGTCGACTGTCTTCCAAAATAGGGCGTTCCCACATCCTCTATTTATTATTCGAATATTTCTAGCTATCCCCCCACATAAAAGCTGATATTCACCTTTGACCTCAATCGCTATCTCTGGGAGAGCTCTAGCCGCCAGCTCTCGCTGCTGAAGTGATGGCGTGGTAAGTGTTCTCCCGTGTGAGTTGGTAATATAGATAAGTATTGGTTCCAATAGGTCTATATTAGTAGATGATAATGCATTCGTCACCAATACTGGAGTGCTATTTCTATTTGACAGCTTTTGCTTCCGAAATGAATTGCATTTTTTGGGGACCTTTATGAAAACAGCAGCGCAACATTTTTTTCTTTATTGTTATGTATTTTAGGAACATTTCAATTCCCAATTAGTTCAGGTAATAAATGTTCCACTGTACATGAAAATATCAGAAGTGAATGAATAGCATATGGTAATTAATCAAATGTCACTATTATTGGCTTTCAGTGCATAAATTGCTCTTTCTTGTTACTTCTCAGGCTTACATGGGATTTCCCACCCCAAGCAATTGTCCTGTATTTCAGTAAAAAAAATTCTCATTATTTTTTTTAGCTTTCAATGACTTCTTTGTTCATACCAAGTTCAGTTCTGTTTGCTGATTTCATCATCTAAATTTGTAGCTGTACCAAATTGAAAGCACGATATCTCTGAGTTACAATGTCTAAACCATTCCACCAAAATATGGCAGAACATTTCAGTTCTTCTAGGACCTCTTAGACCCCTGGTTCTTTCTCCAGTGAATTTGACTTCATAACCTTTTCCCATTTCATGAAGAAGCCTTTTTTTTTTTTTACAGATAGCCAACTTGGCAATAACTCTTCTCTTATGGTCTCTAGTTTTGGTTGTTGTTGTTTTTTCAAACAAACAAAAAAAGTAACGCCATTTTAACACTCAGCCCCATATATACATTATGTTGTTTCAATGATATAGATTGTAAATCTTCTGTTCTTTCATCATAGGTGACACAAAACTTGGGCACAGGCTGACTGTCATCTCAGCCAATACAGTGAGCATCACTGCGTCTAACGCCAAGTTGGAAAAGATCAACAACACTGTATATATATAAAATCACATCAAATATTTTTTTGTAAAATAAAACATACAATTTTAGTGTAATACACAAAGTATCTACGATGACAACAACAGCGTTATTTATGCGTACATATGGTGACATACACATACTATTATATACACAAATGAAATGTGAATGTCAAAATTAAATTCTACTCAATAGGCTACACAGAGACCCTGTACCAACCCACCCTTAGTCGGTAAAGATCACCCTCCTAACAACAACCAGGACAGCATACTCACGCTATGGATCAATACATTGCCAAACAGTTGAGTTTTATCACAAGAATACCCAGTTCTAGAATGCCATGTGTTAATTTCTTCCTCACAGGTATATATCCACTTACCTGGAATGATTCTGCACCATAGGCTTAGTCTGAGACATAATTTACAGTTGGATGTGTCCAGTGGACTGTAATGAAATGAGAGAAACTGTTGGGGACCGCGTAATTAGCATATTTTAAAGTCGGACTTGTCCAATTGACTAAAATGAAACAAGAGAAACTGACAGGGACCATGTAATTAGCATATTTCATAGTCAGATGTGTCCAGTGAACTAAAATGAAACGAGAGAAACCTTCGGGGACCATGTAATTAGCATGTTTTATAGTCAGACGTGTCCAGTGAACTACAATGAAATGAGAAAAACTTCCGGGGACCATGTAATTAGCATATTTTAGAGTCTGACGTGTCAAGTGGACTAAAATGAAACGAGAGAAACTGCCGGGGACCATGTGATTAGCATATTTCATAGTCAGACGTGTCCAGTGAACTAAAATGAAATGAAAGAAACTGCCGGGGACCATGTAATTATCATATTTTAGAGTCAGACGTGTCAAATGGACTAAAATGAAACGAGAGCAACTGATGGGGACCATGTAATTAGCATATTTCATAGTCGGACATGTCCAGTAGACTAAAATGAAACGAGAGAAACTGCCGGGGACAATGTAATTAGCATATTTTAGAGTCGGACGTGTCCAGTAAACAAAAATGAAATGAGATGAACTGCCGGGGAACCATGTAATTAGCATATTTTAGAGTCAGACGTGTCCATTGGACTTAAATGAAACGAGCAAAACTGCAGGGGGACCATGTAATTAGCATATTTCATAGTCTGACGTGTCAAGTGGACTAAAATGAAACGAGAAAAACTGCCGGGGACAATGTAATTAGCATATTTCATAGTCAGACGTGTCCTCTAAACTAAAATGAAACGAGAAAAACTGCTGGGGACCATGTAATTAACATATTTTAGAGTCGGACGTGTCCAGTGGACTAAAATGAAACGAGAGAAACTGCCGGGGACCATGAAATTAGCATACTTTATAGTCGGACGTGTCCAGTGGACTAAAATGAAATGAGAGAAACTGCCGGGGACCATGTAATTAAACTGCCAGGGACCATGTAATTAGCATATTGCATGGTCGGACGTGTCCAGTCGACTAAAACGAAACGTGAGAAACTGACAGGGACTATGTAATTAGCATAATTATTATAGAATCGGACGTGTCCAGTGGACTAAAATGAAACAAGAGAAATTGCAAGAGAACATGTAATTAGCATATTTCATGGTCGGACGTGTCCAGTCGACTATAACGAAACGTGAGAAACTGCCAGGGACTATGTAATTAACACAACTATTATAGAATCGGACGTGTCTAGTGGACTAAAATGAAACAAGAGGAATTGCCGCGGACCATGTAATTAGCATATTTTATAGTCAGACGTGTCCAGTGAACTACAATGAAATGAGAAAAACTGCCGGGGACCATGTAATTAGCATATTTTAGAGTCTGACGTGTCAAGTGGACTAAAATGAAACGAGAGAAACTGCCGGGGACCATGTGATTAGTATATTTCATAGTCAGACGTGTCCAGTGAACTAAAATGAAATGAAAGAAACTGCCGGGGACCATGTAACTAGCATATTTTAGAGTCAGACGTGTCCAATGGACTAAAATGAAACGAGAGCATGAGACGGGGACCATGTAATTCGCATATTTCATAGTCGGACATGTCCAGTAGACATAAATGAAACGAGAGAAACTGCCGGGGACAATGTAATTAGCATATTTTAGAGTCGGACGTGTCCAGTGGACAAAAATGAAATGAGATGAACTGCCGGGGGACCATGTAATTAGCATATTTTAGAGTCGGACGTGTCCAGTGGACTTAAATGAAACGAGAAAAACTGCCGTGGGACCATGTAATTAGCATACTACATAGTCAGATGTGTCCACTAAACTAAAATGAAATGAGAGAAACTGCCGGGGGATCATGCAATTAGCATATTTTAGAGTCGGACGTGTCCAGTGTACTAAAATGAAACGAGAGAAACTGCCGGGGACCATGAAATTAGCATATTTTATAGTCGGACGTGTCCAGTGGACTAAAATGAAATGAGAGAAACTGCCGGGGACCATGTAATTAAACTGCCAGGGACCATGTAATTAGCATACTTCTTGGTCGGACGTGTCCAGTCGACTAAAACGAAACGTGAGAAACTGACAGGGACTATGTAATTAGCATAATTATTATAGAATCGGACGTGTCTAGTGGACTAAAATGAAACAAGAGAAATTACCAGAGAACATGTAATTAGCATATTTTATGGTCGGACGTGTCCAGTCGACTATAACGAAACGTGAGAAACTGCCAGGGACTATGTAATTAGCACAACTATTATAGAATCGGATGTGTCTAGTGGACTAAAATGAAACAAGAGGAACTGCCGCAAACCATGTAATTAGCATATTTTAGAGTCAGACATGTCCAATGGACTAAAATGAAATGAGAGAAACTGCCGGGGACCATGTAATTAGCATATTTTTGAGTCGGACGTGTCCAGTGGAAAAAAATGAAACGATAAAAACTGCAGGGGACAATGTAATTAGCATATTTCATAGTCGGACGTGTCCAGTAGACCAAAATAAAACGAGTGAAACCGCCGGGGACCATGTAATCAGCATATTCTATAGTCGGACGTGTCCAGTGGACTAAAATGAAACGAGAGAAACTGCTGGGGACCATGTAATTAGCATATTTCATAGTCGGACGTGTGCAGTGGACTAAAATGAAACGAGAGAAACTGCTGGGGACCATGTAATTAGCATATTATAGAGTTGGACATGTTCAATAGACTAAAATGTAACGAGAGAAACTGCCGGGGACCATGTAATTAGCATAATTTTTAGTCGGCCGTGTCCAGTGTACAAAAATGAAACTAAAGAAACTGCCGGGGACAATGTAATTAGCATATTTCATTGTCGGACGTGTCCAGTAGACTTAAATGAAACGAGAGAAACTGCCAGGTACCATGTAATTAGCATATTTTAAAGTCGGACGTGTCTAGTGGACTAAAATGAAACAAGAGAAACTGTCGGGGACCATGTAATGAGCATATTTCATAGTCGGACGTGTCTAGTGGACTAAAATGAAACGAGAGAAACTGCCGGGGATTATGTAATTAGCATATTCCAGAGTCAGACGTGTCCAGTGGACTACAATGAAACAAGAGAAACTGTCTGGGACCATGTAATTAGCATATTATAGAGTCGGACGTGTCCAGTGGACTAAAATGAAACGAGAGAAACTGCCGGGGACCATATAATAAGCATATTTTAAAGTCGACCAAAATGAAACGAGAGAGACTGTCGGGGACCATGTAATTAGCATATTTTCTAGTCGGATGTGTCCAATTAACTATAATGAAACGAGAGAAACTTCTTGGGGACATTGTAATTAGCATATTTTAGAGTCGGATGTGTCCAGTGGACTAAAATGAAGCGAGAGAAACAGCCAGGGACCAAATAATTAGCATATTTTTGAGTCGAACTTGTCCATTGGACTTAAATGAAACGAGAGAAACTGCCGGGGGACCATGTAATTAGCATATTTTAGAGTCGGACGTGTCCAGTGGACTATAATGAAACGAAAGAAACTGCCTGTGACCATACAATTAGCATATTTTAGAGTCGGACGTGTCCAGTTTACTAAAATTAAACGAGAGAAAATGACGGGGACCATGTAATTAGCATATTTTAGAGTCTGACGTGTCAAGTGGACTAAAATGAAACGAGAGAAACTGCCGGGGTCAATGTAATAAGCATATTTTAGAGTCGGACGTGTCCAGTGGACTAATATAAAACAAGAGAAACTGTCAGGGACCATGTAATTAGCATAATTCATAGTCGGACGTGTCTAGTGGACTAAAATGAAACGAGAGAAACTGCCGGAAACCATGTAATTAGCATATTTTAGAGTCGGACGTGTCCAGTGGACTACAATGAAACAAGATAAACTGTCAGGGACTATGTAATTAGCATATTCTAGAGTCAGACGTGTCCAGTGGACTACAATGAAACAAGAGAAACTGTCTGGGACCATGTAATTAGCATATTATAGAGTCGGACGTGTCCAGTGGACTAAAATGAAACGAGAGAAACTGCAGGAAACCATGTAATTAGCATATTTTTGAGTCGGACGTGTCCAGTGGACTAAAATGAAACGAGAGAAACTGCCGGGGGACCATGTAATTAACATATTTATAGTCGGACGTGTCCAGTGGACTAAAATGAAACGAGAGAAACTGCCGGGGATCAGTAATTAGCATATTTCATAGTTAAACGTGTCCAGTAGACTAAAATGAAACGAGAGAAACTGCCGGGGACCATGTAATTAGCATATTTTTGATTCGGACTTGTCCAGTGGACTTAAATGAAACAGGAGAAACTGCCGGGGACCATGTAATTATCCTATTATAGAGTCGGACATGTTCAATAGACTAAAATGAAACGAGAGAAACTGCCGGGGACCATGTAATTAGCATATTTTAGAGTCGGATGTGCCCATAGACTAAAATGAAACAAAATAAAATTCCTGGGGACCAAGTAATTATCATATTTTAGAGTCGGACGTGTCCAGTGGACTAAAATGAAACGAGAGAAACTTCCGGAGACCATGTAATTAGCATATTTTTTAGTCGGACGTGTCCATTGGACTTAAATGAAACGAGAGAAACTGCCGGGGACCTTGTAATTAGCATATTTTAGAGTCGGACGTGTCCAGTGGACTATAATGAAGCGAGAGAAACTGCCGGGGACCATGTAATTAGCATATATTTTAGTCGGACGTGTCCATTGGACTTAAATGAAACGAGAGAAACTGCCAGGGGACCATGTAATTAGCATATTTTAGAATCGGACGTGTCCAATGGACTAAAATGAAACGAGAGAAACTGCTGGGAACCATGTAATTAGCATATTTTTGAGTCGGAAGTGTTCAATGGACTAAAATGAAACGAGAGAAACTGTCTGGGACCATGTAATTAGCATATTTTAGAGTCGGACGTGTCAAGTGGACTTAAATGAAACGTTGTAGAAACTGCCGGGGGACCATGTAATTAGCATATTTCATAGTTGGACGTGTCCAGTAGACTATAATGAAATGAAAGAAAATGCCGGTGGACCAAGTAATTAGCATATTTAAGAGTCGGACGTGTCCAGTGGACTAAAATGAAACCAGAGAAACTGCCGGGGACCATTCAATTAGCATATTTTATAGTCGGACGTGTTCAGTGGACTAAAATGAAACGAGAAACTGCCGAGGACCATGTAATTAGCATATTTTCTAGTCGGATGTGTCCAATTAAGTACAATGAAACGATAGAAACTTCCGGGGACCATGTAATTAGTATATATTAATGTCGGACGTGTCCGGTGAACTGAAATGAAACGAGAGAAATTGCCGGGGACCATGTAATTAGATTATTTTAAAGTTGGACGTGTCCAATGAACAAAAATGAAACAAGAGAAACTGCCGGGGACTATGTAATTAGCATATTTTAGAGTCGGACGTGTCCAGTGGACTTAAATGAAACGTGAGAAATGCCGGGGATCATGTAATTAGCATATTTCACAGTCGGACGTGTCCAGACTAAAATGAAATGAAAGAAAATTCCGGGGGACCAAGTAATAAGCATATTTTAGAGTCGGACGTGTCCAGTGGACTAAAATGAAACGAGAGAAACTGCCGGGGACCATGTAATTAGCATATTTTATAGTCGGACGTGTCCAGTGGACTAAAATGAAACGAGAGAAACTGCCGGGGACCACGTAATTAGCATATTTTAGAGTCGGACGTGTCCAGTGGACTAAAATGAAGCGAGAGAAACTGCCGGGGACCACGTAATTAGCATATTTTAGAGTCGGACGTGTCCAGTGGACTAAAATGAAACGAGAGAAACTGCCGGGGACTATGTAATTAGCATATTTTAGAGTCGGACGTGTCCAGTGGACTTAAATGAAACGTGAGAAATGCCGGGGACCATGTAATTAGCATATTTCACAGTCGGACGTGTCCAGACTAAAATGAAATGAAAGAAAATTCCGGGGGACCAAGTAATAAGCATATTTTAGAGTCGGGCGTGTCCAGTGGACTAAAATGAAACGTTAGAAATGCCGGGGACCATGTAATTAGCATATTTCACAGTCGGACGTGTCCAGTGGACTAAAATGAAACGAGAGAAACTGCCGGGGACCATGTAATTAGCATATTTTTTAGACGGACGTGACCATTGGACTTAAATGAAACGAGAGATACTTCCGGGGGACCATGTAATTAGCATATTTTAGAGTCGGACGTGTCCAGTGGACTAAAATGAAATGAGAGAAACTGCCGGGGACCATGTAAATACCATATTTTAGAGTCGGACATGTCCAGTGTACTAAAATGAAACAGGAGAAATTGACAGTGACATGCTTAGAGAAGAATGAACTTGAACGAGCCTCCACACTGTCTTGTGCGTCCCACAGTGGAAACTTTTATACACTTGACTAGCTATCAGATATTAGATCATGTAACTACTGTTTAAATGAAAATGTATATTCATTGATTATTACTCTTTCAGCTGCATAGTCACTACTACAACTTCTGGCAATGTCAATCTGACTTAACAGAGCTGAACTTGCACAGACTCAAATGAATGCTACATAATATTATATACACACAAATGGACATTAGTGCAAGATAGTCATAGTAATGCAAAATGCACAAGGTAACTAGTTGGAAAAGGTGTGCTAATATTCTCACCAAAGATGAAATGAGTGAACATATCTACAGTTCCATTATATGGAACTATCCACACTAAATAGTCGTTAACTTAATGTTCAGAGATAATAAATTTGTTATGGTCTTTGACACTCTATAGCCAGCAGCTGTGTCTGCCTCATCTGTTGCAGTATGTGCACAGCAGGTATACATATGGTAGAAGAAAATCTTTGGGTTGCCAGATAATTACTGAGTCATGCAAAGCCCTCAAAGGTAGCCAATTCTGCAAGAATTTTGTAAAACCCATGTTAGCTATTGAATACTTTTTGTTTAGTCAATGACTATAAATTGGTAAGTGGAGAGCAGCAAAATGCACACGAGTTTTACTCCTACTTTCTAGAGGGATTGGAACAACATGCAAGGTAGGATATAGCTATGTCATTAATCTGGTTATTCTTGTAAATTACATTCTGTAATCAAATGAATCAGCATTAAGAGTGAACCTGTGGGAAGATGCTATGTGTGTGAAGAAAGTAAAGGTAGCTAGTCTATTTCCCTGTGAATTCACCATATTCAATATACCATCCTCTATTTATCATTTCAGTGGAGTGTCACGAGTGCTCACATATACGCACCACAACAAACAAATCTCCAGTACTTGAGGCATAATATGTTCAAGTATGAAATCTTGAAACACAAAAACAAATAACTTGAGAATGAATCATGTAATGTATTGACTTTCTGGGATCAAATACATTCAATGTACAGGACATTGTAACTGATTGTTTCCCTACAATAGAACATGTGGCTGATCATGTGTGCCAATGGTACTGAAGAAAACATAATATTTGTAGCTCATAACTACTATTTTACTTATTACCATAGCTGCAAAACAAGGGGACTTACACACAGTACTGGAAATATAACAACAGCAGCAAGTCTACTATGCATTCATTTGAATAAGATGTCAAATAGTATGTCAGATGCAGTGTATGTTATTGTAATAATTATTGTAAAATACCAGAAATCCTTCCAATGAGCTATTGATAAATATTGCTGGAAAAAATATAAGCACGTGGAAGCAATGAGGAATATGCCAGAAGTTAGGGTTTTGTTTCCACTAACATTGATTATAATAATGATTGCTATTCATGACTAACAACTCTTGTATTATGCAGATACAATGTTTGATGCTTCAAACCCAAGTGACCAAGATCTCAACCCCACAATGAATGTTCTCAAAGTGATGTAAATGTTCGAGGATTTCCATTCTTGACATCTGTAGATATTGAAGAACGAAGAAATAGACTCCCTGATTATCTGTCAGTTGCAAATGCTAATTCATTAATAGATCCTATTTCATGTGGTTGAAAGAGCACGAGTACCCTACCCTGTTCCTAATTGGGCTTGAGCTTGAAAGTATGTGACCTTAATCGTGCATTTACCAGCTGCAGCATTAGTATTGTCACTTCTCTCAAACTTACTAAAACATTAAGAAAAGAACACTGAAAAATACATTCCAACTTCAGTTAAGCTGCATAAAAACTACTAATATTTTCTTCTTTTTTGTGACTCACTCTTAGCTACATAACTAATTATCTATCACATGAATTTTTGGTCGAACAATAAATAAGAAGAATAGGCCCATTTTGAAAGAATTATAGGGCAAGTTTGGGAGAATTGGAGAAAGAAATTGAAGAGGAAACAGCAATGTTCATCTATGGCTACCAAGCTTGTAGTCCTGACTAGTTACTGCTCTTATCTAGATAGTGACATTATTTTACAACTTTTCTTGGACAATAATATTTAAACTTTTGTTTCTAACACTGTATTTATTATATTCTGTAACGAGTGAGACTTGATCAGGTTAGCTTGCAACAGTTTAAGTAAGGGATTGCTAAAATAGTAGTAGTTATTTAATCTTACTGCAGGAAAGTCTTATCATCCTCAGAAAAGTGATGATAGAAGAACTACTCACTGGGAAGTTAATGTAAGCTGTGATATCTTAGTGGTATCTTGCATACAGACAAGTAATATCTATAGGAATCCTAATCTGCATAGGAAGTTGTTAAAACTGTGAAAAGATAGCAACAACACAAAATATTTAGAATCCACAGCAGCAGAAACAATATCATTCATTTAAGTGCGGCAACCTTTCTTCCATCCCCTCTAGTCGTTAAGTTGTAGAAGAACTAGTGTGCCCACTGAACTAGCTAGCTGCGATGCCGCCTGTCAACGAGTTCTATGAAGAACAAGAAGTAGATGAATTGATTTTTTGTATTGGTAGCGTATTAACCGTCAGTCACTGGTGTCCTGTAGACAGAGGTGTCCGTAACTCAGAAGAAATGCACAGACAAGCAATTCCCACCTAAACAATACCAAGCAACAAGGAATCAATTGTTGTTAACAACTTGAAACTTATTTGATTTTGTATTTCCAGTTTCTAGTTGGCTGTCCTTTCAATATCAGTGGTGATGGTGATGGTGTTGGTAGCACAGGTTGGAGTATTCATTGGGTAAGGTAACCAGTGCAAGTGTAGTAATACTTTAAAGAGACTATTTTAAGGGTAGTTGAAGTATTAGAAGAGGCAGGATAGCTACAACAGCTGCTAAGACAGGAATGAAAGCCTACTGACTAAGAAAGGAAATCCTTGGGAGACATAGCTATCTGAATTCCTGTAGTAGCGACCGACTCCTTCTCTCACATGTAGTGGCTGTCGAAGAGAGCTGATGCACCTTA